>ERZ808240.5-NODE-5-length-292279-cov-15.105056_pt1 | contig 292279 bp, 299 predicted proteins | sample MGYA00521084_ERZ808240 | MGnify/ENA primary metagenome ERZ808240 (study PRJEB31516, sample SAMN03275571) | gut metagenome | biome: mammalia-associated habitat; material: feces | host: Papio cynocephalus | place: Kenya | collected 2012-08-06 ...
GTTCGGATATCACCTACATCTGGACAATAGACGGATTCGTCTATCTGACCAGTATCATGGATTTATTTTCCAGAAAAATCATAGCATGGACGCTTTCCAAAACACTGGAGGTATCCTGCGTGATTGATACAATCAATAAAGCCAAAGCTCGCCGAATTATTGACCAGCCATTAATCATTCATTCAGATCGTGGTAGTCAGTATGTTGCAAAGGAATATAAAAAAGCAACGGAAAACATGCGGCGTAGCTACTCGAAAAAAGCATTTCCATGGGATAATGCATGCATTGAATCCTTCCATTCCATTATCAAACGTGAATGGCTCAATCGCTTTAAAATCCGCGATTATAAGCAAGCATACCGTTTGATTTTCGAATATCTGGAAGCTTTTTACAACACAAAACGAATTCACAGCCATTGCGATTACATGTCGCCGGATGAATTCGAACGAGTATACGAGAAGTCACATACTAAGGCTGAGCTTTTGGCAGGTTAAAATGGGAGAAATTTCTCATTTTAACTTGTACTAAATCTTGACATAGGACCAATTCTCATATTCTACGACGATGTTTCAATACCCTCTGAATTTACACTGCTCTCAAACAACTGCTCCGAAACTTTATCAATTGCAAAGTTTCAATACCCTCTGAATTTACACTGCTCTCAAACCTCAATGTTTTTCAATAGGATTTTTGAATCGTTTCAATACCCTCTGAATTTACACTGCTCTCAAACTGCTTCGGCTTTAATCTCCGACACATCATCGTTTCAATACCCTCTGAATTTACACTGCTCTCAAACATTTATTGTAACAGTATCTGTATAGACTTAGTTTCAATACCCTCTGAATTTACACTGCTCTCAAACGAGAATGAAATCAGAACCGCCGTAAAGCAGTTTCAATACCCTCTGAATTTACACTGCTCTCAAACCTTTTGTCTGCCGTATCTTATCAGCCGCCGTTTCAATACCCTCTGAATTTACACTGCTCTCAAACATCATTTCACAAACAGAAATGCAATCAGATGTTTCAATACCCTCTGAATTTACACTGCTCTCAAACATTTGCTGACACAAAGAAATGCGCCCCTGGTTTCAATACCCTCTGAATTTACACTGCTCTCAAACTCCAATACAACCTTTTTCCAAAGATGTTCGGTTTCAATACCCTCTGAATTTACACTGCTCTCAAACGACGGGAATATAGAACACGATATACAAGGGTTTCAATACCCTCTGAATTTACACTGCTCTCAAACTAATCGCAAATAATTCAAGTGCATTGCAGAGTTTCAATACCCTCTGAATTTACACTGCTCTCAAACCATGACAATACCCTGATTGCTACCCACTTTGTTTCAATACCCTCTGAATTTACACTGCTCTCAAACTTTCATAACTATCGTCCTTTCTTTACTCGGTTTCAATACCCTCTGAATTTACACTGCTCTCAAACTATGGAACTAATTTATAGTTTTCCGAAACAGTTTCAATACCCTCTGAATTTACACTGCTCTCAAACCCACATTTGGCAGACTTTTACAAGCCTAAGTTTCAATACCCTCTGAATTTACACTGCTCTCAAACAAATATCCACTTTATGTCCTTGTGAAAATCGTTTCAATACCCTCTGAATTTACACTGCTCTCAAACTACGCATTTAACCACTTACCACGCCGATAGTTTCAATACCCTCTGAATTTACACTGCTCTCAAACCATAACGTTGCCTGCTCATCTTTCTTTCGGTTTCAATACCCTCTGAATTTACACTGCTCTCAAACTTATGTACTTTCCGTCTTTCGTAATGTAGTGTTTCAATACCCTCTGAATTTACACTGCTCTCAAACCCAGAATAAGCGTATAACTTGGCTCCGTCCGTTTCAATACCCTCTGAATTTACACTGCTCTCAAACAAACATGGATACAAACGTAAGTGCATGAAGTTTCAATACCCTCTGAATTTACACTGCTCTCAAACAAAGAGCAAAAGAAGATACTGGATAATCTGTTTCAATACCCTCTGAATTTACACTGCTCTCAAACTGAGATACAAGCGGCAAGAGTGCCTGCAATGTTTCAATACCCTCTGAATTTACACTGCTCTCAAACCAAACTTTGTAATAGCCAGAAAGATCTTGCGTTTCAATACCCTCTGAATTTACACTGCTCTCAAACAGACGTCAAATTTCTGTCATTTTCTCCGCTGTTTCAATACCCTCTGAATTTACACTGCTCTCAAACGGCTGGCTTTGCGACATGGACATATCGTGGTTTCAATACCCTCTGAATTTACACTGCTCTCAAACGGGCGGATATGTTCCGCCCTATGTAAAATGGTTTCAATACCCTCTGAATTTACACTGCTCTCAAACATAGAGATGTGTGGCTAGTGTATGGTGCACGTTTCAATACCCTCTGAATTTACACTGCTCTCAAACCAGTCAGCAATACAGATCATAATTGCATTGTTTCAATACCCTCTGAATTTACACTGCTCTCAAACGGAACATCGGACAATTTTGTCATGGCGATGGTTTCAATACCCTCTGAATTTACACTGCTCTCAAACCATTCATCCAATCAGGAACTGGCATTTCCGTTTCAATACCCTCTGAATTTACACTGCTCTCAAACAACAAGTATATACGGACAATCCGGAAATAAGTTTCAATACCCTCTGAATTTACACTGCTCTCAAACGCATTCCGTGTCTTTCTCTACATACTTTTGTTTCAATACCCTCTGAATTTACACTGCTCTCAAACAGAATTACTTACCACCACTACTGGACGTACGTTTCAATACCCTCTGAATTTACACTGCTCTCAAACACATAAGGCTTCTATTTCTTCTTTGGTGGTGTTTCAATACCCTCTGAATTTACACTGCTCTCAAACCAGACCAGCATCGAACAAACTTTTTATTTGTTTCAATACCCTCTGAATTTACACTGCTCTCAAACCTATTCCGTCAACAACTTATGAAGTTCCAAGTTTCAATACCCTCTGAATTTACACTGCTCTCAAACTTCTCCGATTTCTTCCTTTAATTTATCCAAGTTTCAATACCCTCTGAATTTACACTGCTCTCAAACGTAGGGTCGGATAGATTGATGGATTTAACTGTTTCAATACCCTCTGAATTTACACTGCTCTCAAACGATTTTTGAACCCATAATAAAGGCGGTTCGGTTTCAATACCCTCTGAATTTACACTGCTCTCAAACTATTGGATTGTAGTCTTGAATGATTGTTCGGTTTCAATACCCTCTGAATTTACACTGCTCTCAAACCCAGTTTCCACGTTTCCGATCGTTCCCGCCGTTTCAATACCCTCTGAATTTACACTGCTCTCAAACAGGACTACGAGAATGAAGCGGAAGAATGGGGTTTCAATACCCTCTGAATTTACACTGCTCTCAAACAAAGTGTTTACTACATGAAAAATAATTTTTGTTTCAATACCCTCTGAATTTACACTGCTCTCAAACATTTTTCTTCCCAATCGTCGCAAGTATCGGTTTCAATACCCTCTGAATTTACACTGCTCTCAAACCCTAAAGGCTACGACTAACTATATCGTTATGTTTCAATACCCTCTGAATTTACACTGCTCTCAAACAGGACTTAAAAGCAGAGCTGGAAAAGCAGCGTTTCAATACCCTCTGAATTTACACTGCTCTCAAACGACGCTATAACACAGATCATACAGGAGATAGTTTCAATACCCTCTGAATTTACACTGCTCTCAAACCTCAAATTCCAACTTCTTACCTATTTGAGAATCAATCCTGCCAGATTGTTGCATAAATTCATTAGTCTTATAATAACACATTTCTGTCTCCTTTTCTAGTTAAAATTCACAATAATCTTGATCAATTACCAATCTCTCTTCACATTCTTCAAGGGGAAATTCTTTATTATCAATTAATAAAAGAGAATATTTATGAGCTACACTGGTATTTACAAAATCACACACATCATTTCTGTTATAATATGACCTCAAATTTACAAATACAAACACCCTGTCTCCCAATACTTCTCGATAAAATTGCATATATTCAAATATTTTCTCGATTTCCTCCACCTGTTCCAAATTTAATTTTGGCGCAGCCATTTTCAGCAAATTCGAAACACTTATTTTGTATTCCAAATTTATAGGAAGTCGAAAAGAAAGTTTGTCCATATACGTTTCAATTTCCATCAATAGCCCCTGGGTTTTAAGATAATTTTCTTCATTAACAGCCTCTTTTTCTAAAATATTCAGTAAACTTGTCAATAATTTCTTAGTGTTTACTTCAAATGGAATATATGACATTAATAATTCCACATTATTCGCTATTTTTATGGGCATATTATCTTTTGACAATACCAGCCCCGTCTCTATTCCATTCATCTCCGACACAAAATCCTGAATCACTTCACGAAAGACATCGGGAGATTCAATGATAATTGAATTAAACTTTCCTTCTGTAAAATGAATGCAAGACTGAAATTTATCACTTACCAATTTCATAATATTATCAACCTCTCGTCCGTATCAATAACATTTGATACGGATTCTCCAACAATATTTACTGCTCCTGCAAATTGCTTTTCTGTCACCGTTATAGCCTGCACAAGTCCCTGTGGAGGTTTATTTTTCTTAAGCACTTCCAAAACACTCGCTTTTACCGACTGATTTAAAAGCATTTTTGTATAAACAGATTCCTGCATCATAACAAATCCATTCGTTATTAAAAGTTTTCGGAATTTACGATATTCCCTTAAATCTGCCGTCGTTTTAGTTGGCAGATCAAAAAATACAATCATTCTCATAAATCTATAACTCATATTTCTATAAAACGTACCATCTCTATACTTTGGTCATTCAGTGCATCAAAAATACTTTTCACATAAATTTTTATGGCATTCATTAAATTTTGCTCTGTATTATTGATTCGCACCGTTTGATTTAATATCGTTACTATTTGATGTTTTTCATCTACAGAAAATTCTGACAAAGGATGCTGCACCACATACTCATCTACTATAATTCGAAGTGGTTCCATGATGTCACAACTCAAATTAAAATGATTAAATTGATTATCATGCCACAAACCTAATTGCGTTAAATAGCCATTTGCAGTAACTTCACGATTAACAGCAGACAAAATCAAAGAATATCCATAGTTTAATGCTGCGTTGATAACATTTTCTTCATCGTCTCGACTAAATTTTTTACCAAATAATGCATTAAAATAAACTTTTGCCGCATGTCCTTCTCGATTTGTAACATCTCCCGGCTGAATTTGTTCAACATATTGTTCCAACAATTCAGCTTCCACATGTTCTTCTTTTCGCAATAAAATTGCCTGATTCTCTATTTTCTTTGTTACAATCTTAGTCCATACACACTCTTTCATAAATGAATCCCATTGTAATTGCATTTTTATCTTCAACGCATCATTATGACACCCATAATATGGTACTACTTCTGCTTGCGGATTACGTTTAGCATCACAAAGAATAACACGAATCTTTTTTTCAATCAGTGCCGACAACAAACATCCTGTCATCGACACTGCATTGTTTTCAAGAATAAGAACCGCAATTTCATTCAGCGAAACTCTTTTGTTCCCGTCTCCGCGAACCACCATATAGTTCATGCTCAAATCTAGTTTACAACGACTTGAAATAACTACAACTCGCCAACTCATATGGTTCCTCCCGTAATCACTTAAGAAAATCTTTCAGGTTGACAGATTCTTTTCGGTGCAAACCAGCCGGAGAATAATCAACAATTCGGATGTCTTCATATATCGCTGTAGACAAACTGGTTCCCAATACCATTGCCCCACTCTTACTTTTTCCTCCTATTGCAGTTAAATCAATTCCACCTGCACGTCCAGATTTTAGCAAAGTAATAATAGAAATCAGCACCGCAACCTGTTCTTCTATTGCAATATCCATAAACTTCTGTTTTCCATCTGATACAACTTCCTTCTGACATCCCGGCATCTGAGAAAACATCGAATTTTGCAATTTATTAATGAAGTAATCGTATAATTTAATATTTTCACTTTTTGAAATACCATCATATGCTTCATCTAATAAAACTTTTCTTCTGTCCGTTTCTTTTCTTTTATAATTTTCTAGTCTCTTAATATATGTCTCCATTTCTTTAGATACCAAAAGTGATTCAGCACTACTAATAGCCAACTGTTTTCCTCCACCTGATTTTCCATTCACCCAAACTTCATAACCATCTAGCGAAAGAACCGTTTTGAATTTTATCTTCCTCATTCCTAATGGAAACCAAACATTAGAAACTGTCTTGGCACTCAATTTCTGAAGTTGCTCCTGCACATATTTTTTTGCAAAATCCTCGTCCTTTAAAAATCGCTCCGAAAACATCAGCTCAATCGGAACAAATGAAACTTCCTTTTTTGTCCCCTTGTCATAGGCTGCAATAATAAAGAACGTTGCTCCAGATTTGTTGTAACCACCATATTTTGCCGGATCCATTCCCTTTTTGAGAGGAACTAAGTCGGCTTTCTTTTTCAGCGGCATCTGATCAAACAATCCACCTTTCTGGCAAAATGAATATCTAGTCATCTTTATATTATTCTTTTTATAAATTGACTTAACTTTCGCCTTATGTACATTTGAATCCCAGATTACTTCTTCTCCGTGTTGGATTTTGCTATTAAATAATGACTTTAGTTTAACTGTATATTTATCCGAAATATTAAACCATTTTCTAGTAAATCTTTCATGATACACGTTTCCAACAACAACATTCAAATATGCGTCTTTCGCATGATGAAGATCATTGATCAAACGACTCTTTGGTGTCAAAAATTCTTGCCTGAATTGTGATGCCAATCTTGCCTTAACATATACAATTTCTGTATCTTTGTATTTCTGTTTTAATATTTGCGTAACTGCTTTCATGGACTGTCTGGTTTCAACCAATTGCCGGTTAATAAATCCCTGTTTTTCCTCATCGGAAAACGGAGTATTTCTTGTCAATCGTTTGTATTTTTCCTCCGACATAAGATTAGCCTTACGCAGTTTACTCCAAAATGCTTTCTGTGATGTTCGAATTTCCTCACTAATTGGATAAACATCCTGTTTATCCCCATTGATTGCTGAAAGGACAAGGACCTTATTGTTTACAATGCTATCGTCTTTTACATAACATTGCGGATAAATATGATCTATGTTATATTTTCCGCTCTTTATCTGAGAAAGATCTATTGGCTGTCCAGAATATGCACAACGTCCCAATTGGAGATAATATAAAAATATTGCTTCACTTTGAAGTCTGTTATTCGCCATATCTCCCATATCTTCCAATTCTTTTTCAAGAATCCTCGTATCTTCTTCTACATTTTTATACAGATCCAGTAATTGCTGTTTTCTTGTCGTTGTTCTTCCTTTTTGGTCTGGATCAGCACCTCTTGCCATCTCCACAAAAAATTTCTTTGGTGCATGTCCTAATGTGGATACAACATCGTCAACCACATCAAGTGTACGCAAAATTGGTCGTTTCACGGCATTTGAAACATACATTTCATCCAATTGATCTTCTACACTAAACTCTTTTGATTCATAATAATTCTTTCGTTCTTCTTCAATTTTCTCAGCAAAAGTATAGTGGTCATTTGACAATAACTGCATAAAATTGTCATTCGTTGTCCAGAGGAAATGCATAATACTTCCCATCTCACCGGTTGTTTTATCGTCCCCCTGCAAGTCATTTAACATTTTTTTACTGATTCGCCCAAAATCGTTATACTTTAATTTTCCAACGTACTTCTTGTCTTCTGTAGACAAATTTGGAAATTCTCGATTAATCCAATTTCGGTATCGGCTGCGATCCTCTACATAGGTATTATGCTCAATAATACTTTCCACATCTTTTTTATCTAAAGTCCCTGCTGCAAGAAGATTTCTGAACTCATAATGTGCTTTTAACGAAGATTTTATTGTAACATCAATCCCCTCTAACACATCTTCTTTTTGCATGTAATTATTAGATTCCAAAAATCCACGGATCATTTTTACCGTAACTTTTGCTTTCTTTTCAAAGAGTTCATGATAAATCCTCTGTTTTGCTTCGACACTAATTGATTGACCATTCACTTTGATATTATTTATCTCGTTTAGCACCATAAAACTAGAGTACAACAACGACCATTTGGGCAATACACTTTCGCTAGGAAGATAGGTACATGTATTTGTCATGCGACGGATAAATTCTTTTTCAGAAGCATCTTTATCCACCATCTGATCAAAATTCCAAGGCAGAATCTTCCCTTCTGCTTTTCTTTTAATCCATGCATTTTCACTGTTATCCTGACGCAATGGTCCTACATAATATGGCACACGGAACGTAAATACCGATTTGATTTTTTCAGTTACTGTCAAACCATCCGCATCTTTTTCTTTTAAAAATGGCAAATACTTCTCTGCTTTGTCCAATATTCGTTCCAATTCAATCTGATACAATTGATGTGGAATTACACGGTTGTCAGAATTTACCTGTTTCGGCATAAATGCAGCATTCTCAATTCTGCTTACCATATTTTCGTAAAAATCCAAATCTTCCTCTTCTATTTTTTCTTCAATTTTGTCAAGTTTTAACGTTTTCTTTAAAAAGTCATTAAATTCTTTCTGATTTGCTTTTTGCTTTGGTAATTCAACCTTATCCTTAGTCGTATCAACAGATTTTAAATTATAGGAGTATGCTGTATAATTTTTTAATTCCTTACCAGACTCTTTAAAAATTTTATAATACTCCTTCGGAGCATACTTGCGAACAAATTTTTTCAATTGTTCCAAATCTTTTTTGTGCTGGTCATACACTTCCACCTTTGCCTTCGAAATATATTTTTCTCCGTTTAATACATCGGTCAAAACACTCCACTCGTAAATGGCTGTCATTTTGGAAACAAATTCCGCATCGTCGCCCAACTGTGGCAATATTTCTTCCATATCATCACTAATACTAAAGGAAAAATCACTTTCATATTCGCTTTGCTGAAAAAGATCTTTCGCCTTGATTTTTCCACCAGCAAGGAAATTTATCATAGTTTCATACTTATATGGTACACTTTCCTCTTTGGGAACTTTTCCACCATATATTACTTGTTTTAACTCTCTTTTCTTAGTTGTAATTCCACTTTTGGATTTTATAATTTTCTCCAGTTCTTTACAATCTGCCTCAATCCATGCATTGTAAGAATCTTGCAGCCCTTCCATATTAAAAAAGTCAATAAATTTGTTGTACACTGTCTCAAAATCTGTTATTTTGTCCACATTTTTAACACTGATTTCTGACAAAAAATGACCTCGATGTGCAACAAGCCAATCAATTGCAATATTTACGAGTCGAATATCAAATACTTTATCCTGCTCCATCAATGCAACGATCAAATGATGAATCGTTGGATACTCCTTATGATAATCTACATCTTTATAATCTTCATCATTAAAATACATATTCCCTGTACTGCTATCAGTCTTGTCCTCACGCCACAGGGCACTTTCTTTTTTCCGAATATAAAAATTCTTATCTACTTTTCCAACCTCTGATGCAAATAATTCATCAATCAACTGCACTCTCTGCTGTCTTCGATCCAAACGTCTTCTTGCGGTACGAAAACCTCTTCTTTCTGTGCATTGATGCCCTTCCTCAAACAAATGAGAACACCAAACTGGTTCCCCTTTGTATTTAATCAGATTATAGTTTGGATCCGTTGCAGCTATACCCACTGAATTGGTTCCAATATCTAAACCAACATAATAATCTCCATAAATTTTGTCACTTTTTTTCAATTCCATATTGACACCCTCCTTATAGTGTGTTATTATAATTTTAGTGAATTCAGTACCCTCTGAATTTGCACTGCGAGTTCAAATAAAAATTTTTTCAAATCGTCATTTTGACAAAGCCCGGAGGGGCTTTTTTATTTTGCTCTTTTACAAATTCGGATACCAACAACTCCACATTTATTTTACCATTTTTTACCTTTTTTGACAATCTTATTTTATAATCTACATTTTTTAAAATCCCCACTCCATATATGCCCCTGTCTACCATAAACACTGGTCAATGATTTCCTTACCTTGCAGTTTTTCCATCCATTCTTTTGGAATATTTTCTATCCCATACAGGATTCCCGCCAAACCACCTGCAATAGCTGCGACGGTATCCGTATCGTTACCGAGATCAACTGCTTTTTTGATACATTCTTTGTAAGAATTTGTGGTTAGGAGCGTCCACATCGCCGCCTCAAACGAATCAACGACGTAACCACTCGAACGGATTTCCTTTTCTTCAAGTCGATCGATGTATCGTAGTCGATGCAGAATTGATTTTTCCGACACATGTTTTTCTATGGCTTCCCGTGGAGACACACCAGCAAGCATTTCCTGCGCGATTCGCACATAAATGATACAAGATTCTTTTGAAATCTTATGTGCGTGCGTAATGGCCGACACTTCTGCGATTTGTTCATCAGTTACATTGGGAACAAATGCCAGGGGAAGGATGCGCATCAAAGAACCGTTGCCGTTTGACCTTTCATCTTCTTTTCCCTTTTTATTTCTAATTGCTTGGCTGCAAGTAATTCCACAGTCAAAAACTTCACCAAACGGTGTATACTTTTTCTCATAAAACCATGCTTCAAATTGCCGGCGAATATTTTCGCAGTCTATTTTGCCCATATTCTTAATGCTGGCACAAGTTGCCAAGGTCATACTGGTATCATCAGACCATGTGCCGGCGGGCTGATTATGCGTGCCGTAGCCAATCATCCCCGCACATTGAAAACTTCCTCTCCGTTCAAATTCATACGGTACGCCCACCGCATCTCCAACAGCCAGTCCATAAATAGCATCTCTTAATCTTTCTAACATAATTTACCTCTCCTTTCAGCCTGCCATTTCATTGATATTTTTTACAATATGTATTTCTTCCTGCTCATTTTTCACCTCAGAAATGTTTGCGTTATCATTTGAGGACTGCACTTCCATAATGTCCTCGATCTCTGCCAGACTTTCTTCGCAAACGCCGGCAAGCGAAGGGCAGTCAATGGTATCCGTAAGTGCATACAAACAATCCAGTTCTTTTTCTTTCTCCTTGCGCTCGATACGGAGTTCTTTGAGTCTTTTGAACACTTTGTACCCTTGTGCCACATTGTAGTTGGCATCTTCCGTTTGCAAAAGAATCTCTTCGATCTCGTCATCGATTTCATCAATGTCAAGCTGGATATTGGTTATGTACTGCTCCGCATTTCTGTAAAATTCTGCCTGCTGCCTTGCGAAGGAAATCCAATCATTTTGTTTTCCATCAAAAGGTGTATAACTTCTTTCTTCTGTCATTGTTTCTTCACCGCCTTCATTCTTATAATTATGTTTCTTGATAATATTTTTTGTCTCGACCACACTCAAGTCTTCTTTTTGCAAGCGCCTGTCCTTCAATGTACAATTTTTAAATAATTCATCGAACTTTCTCGGCTTATATTTTCTGGTGTCCAAGCCTTGAATACTTTTGAGTGCCTGCTTGGCTTTTCCCGCATTGGCACTTGTTCCCAGATTCATTTGAAAATACTCAACCCTTGTCAGTTCGTCCTTTATCTCCCGTCGATTTTCACGACAGACTCGAAGAAGTTCGACCAGATCAACCGCCTCCCGGTCGTCCGTCTCACACAACTCAATGTAATGCAGTACATCACATATTTTCTTGTCAATATCGGAAAGTTTCCCATTGATTTCATCGCGATATTTTCCGATACCTGACACAATATACATAAAGTGTGTCAAATATTCCGCCCAGTCCATTTCTGACAGATCGTAAGAGAAAACATTTTTCTCGACCTGCTCTTCGACCTCATCGTACGTCAATTCTTTTACCGGCGAAATAGACTGTTCCTGTTCGGCAACCTGATCGTGCTTTTCCTCTTGTTGCGGCTCATCTTCCATCGGAATCATGCAATAAAAAGCCGCCTTTTTCCCGGCACCGATTCGACGATTTGCCTGTGCAAATGTAAATATTTGCGCCTCCTGTACGCCCGCCGCCGTCACCAGTTGATCTGCCTGATTTGTTCGATAATAATTTCCACTATAGTCCATAATGTAATATAAAGAATCCGTTCCCATAGGCACCTCCTGTATATCGCTCTTCATTTAATACTCTTCTCCATATTGGTAATAAGCATCATCCATCGCATCATCGACACCTTCAGCATAATCGCTGTCTTTCTCGTATCTGTCTTCGTCATAGTCCTGTTGCATATCAATGTCATCGTATCCATCAGAATAAGCACTGCAGGCATCTTCATAATCAGACGAACTCTCAGATGAGGAATACGTCTTCGCCGAAGCAGATGAGGATGTGTTTCCGGCAGATGAGCCCGTGTACGAACTATCCGAAGAAGTTTCGCTTGATGTCGTGTTAGAACTGTCTGACGAATAAGTATGTCTTGAAGAACTATCATGCAAAAAGCAATAACTACTATGGGATCGTGCCTCATTGTCACAACCCGCATGCAAACATGTCGTGTGCTTTGAATTCGAACTACCGATTGCAACGATAATAATACCAAAAAACCAAACAAAACCTAAAAATGCTAAAATTTGTCCTATTGTATCGTCGTTCATAATGTTCATCTCCTCGCTTAAGTTATTTGTCAAAAATCGTAATCATCCGGATCTAAGCCAGCGTCTTCCGTCCCTACATCATCATCAAAATCGCCGTCATCTCCAAATAATGCATTGTGTTCTTCCCGACTGGTGCAAAGCATTTCCGCCGCAAGCACTTTCTCCGACCAATCTACTTCTCCATCTCTATTAAAGTCCATCCAATCATGCATAACAAAGCCCTCCTTCAACAACAACCAAAACATTATCTACATCGTTTTGTACTCCGTTTCCTGCAAGTGCTGATTGTTGAAATTCTCTTAAATTCATCATAATGGTTACTCCTTATCCTTAACATCATAACATCCTTTATTAAACTTTCTTAATGTCTCATTTTTTCCTTTTAGAGCAAGATCACGAAGTACTGCATCATGGTCTGTGTGATATCCTTTTCTGGACGTTCTGTTAGAATAAAATATTTCGTTCCAATGTCCTAAAAGATAATTTACGCCTATCGTTAATACAATTGTTAATACTACTGTCATAATAAATTCCTCCAATCTTTTTATAATACTCTTTTCATCAAGATCATAAAACTTAAATCCATCTCCATATTCAATCCCTCTTTCATTTTTAAGATCATCAAATGAAAGTACGATTTTCTTTGATCTCATGTGCAATCGTTGAGGGATGTCGCTGAAGTAGTTTTCCTATCTTTTTGAATGAATCCTTATTGCAAATTCCAGTTTCTATTGCAATTCTGTTAGACAGATCCATCTGTCCTTCTTTTTTGTAATAAGCCATATCTGCTCCTTCCTAGCAGATAGCAATCGATATCTTAACTATATCACGTCTGCCAGAAGAAACCATTGCAAAAGTAAATTAGACTTTTTTAGCCATTTTCAGTTGTCAAAGTACAGGTTTAGTTTTTCATTTTTTGTTTTCGTTTTCTTTATATTACAACATTAGCTGTCCCAAAAACGGGACTTACAAAAACTTTTTTAAAATTTTTAAATATTAAAGATATTTTTTAACATAAAAAAGCACCCTGCGTTGTTTGCAACGTGCTTTTACAAATAGTGTACTTAACCCGTTTTTGTTTTAGATACAAAATGCTGCATAAAGAGGAACGATTTTCTTTTTATCCTCAAAGCCAAAATTCTTGGCAGACAGTTTAATAGCATATTGTGGCTGGTAAGTATCCATATAAATTTTTAACCTTTTTGCCCTGGTATTATCGGCTGATTTTACTTCAATCGGAATCAGTTTTCCATTTCTTTGGATGACGAAATCGATTTCTGCTCCTCTTGGAGATTCCCAGTAATAGGTATGATAGCCATTAATAGTCAACTGTACATTCACATAATTTTCAGCCATACCGCCCTTGAAATCATTCAGCTCCTCAACCATGTAAAGAATATCGTTCGCCATTAAATCTTTTTTGGCACAAAGTAAGCCAAGATCCGATACATAAATCTTAAACGCATCAATATCACGATAATTCTCCAATGGCTTCTTGACTTGTTCTACCTTATGAACTTGTGAAACTATTCCAGACAAACAGAGCCATTCAATAGCATTTTCAAATTCAGCTGCACGTCCACCCTTTTTAATCAGCTTATATTGAAACCGTGTATTCCGTTTTGATAACTGCACGGTTATATTATCATAAGCAAGTCTTGTTTTTTTGATTTCATTCAAATTATTATACTTGCTCATATCATTTAAGTAACTGGCAAGTATTGTATCCTGCGTGTGCCGAACTAAAATATAATCCTGAGTCTGAACAAACTGCATTACACATTCCGGCATACCACCAACCACCAAATATTGGCGGTAATATTGCATAGCTGCGTCATGAAGTGCCGATGGAAGCGGTGTATTATCATCAAAACTTTGTCTAATTTGATTTACAAGATTCTCCTCACCTAGTGCCAGCAAAAATTCTTCCATATCCATTGGATACAGCGTTTTCATATCCACTTTCCCGACCGGAAAAGAAAATTTCGCCCGGTTTACAGCCACACCAAGCAAACTGCCAGCAACGATAACATGATATTCCGGTGCATCCTCACAAAAATACTTTAACGAAGTTAATGCCCGTTCACAAAGCTGTATTTCATCAAATACAATCAACGTTTTTTCTTTTACAATCGTTTGCCCGGCAATATGTGATAAAATCGGAATTAAATACTCCGGACTTATATTTTCCTCAAATGTTTCATTTAATTTTGGATTCGTTTCAAAATTAAAATAAGCTACATTCTCATAATGCATGCGTCCGAATTCCAAAATAGAATACGTTTTACCAACCTGTCTTGCCCCTTGTAGGATTAAAGGTTTTCGATGACTGCTTTGTTTCCATTCCCGTAAAAATCCCATTATTTTTCGATCCATAAATAAAACCTCCTTTGAAGTCTTACTTACATTATAAATACAATTCGTGTAAAAATCAACATAAAAATCAATAAATTTAACACTAAAATGCACGAACTTTTTTCTCTTTTTCACACTAATCGACACGAATACAAGGCCCGGGCTTTTGCCCGAGCCTCGCTTCACCATTCATTTAACCAATTATTTACAAAACTGTTTGTCAAAATCCGGGTTAAATGCATAGATGTTTTTGTGGTCAAGGTCGTCGGTGATCAGGCGCAGGCTTTCGCCGAAACGCTGATAATGAACGATCTCGCGTTCACGGAGATAGCGGATTGGATCGCAGACTTCCGGATCTTTGATCAGGCGCAGAATATTGTCATAGGTCAAGCGCGCTTTCTGCTCTGCTCCCATATCTTCATGCAAATCCGCGATTGGGTCGCCCGTGGACTGAATCATAGATGCGCTCCAAGGCTCGCCGGAAGCTGCCTGCGGCCAAAGTCCGATTGTATGATCTACATAGTATGGCGCAAATCCCTGCTCCTGCAGTTCTTCCGCCGTGAGGTTTTTCGTCAGCTGGTGAACAATCGCGCAGATCATTTCCATGTGGGCGAGTTCATCAGGCCACCGATGATGTATATGATATAAGATATTGAAATAAAAGCCTTTCAGGGAAAAGCCAGCCACCTCCCCCCTTGGTTCATTACTTTGATTCCAGTTCTTCAAGGTCTTCAATTCTGTGATTCGCAACTTTCAGTTTTTCGTCATGCAATGCTACAAGTTGTTCTAACTTATATGTCCTTTCAATAACATTGTTGTGCTTATCAACCCTTTTTGTTAGTTCTTCCAGTTTATAATCAATCAATGCTATTGTCTTATTATGTTGCTCTTTGGTTGCTTTGTTTTGATATAAGTTGTTTATCATGCACACTGCAATGGCCACAACTCCCGTTATAATTGCTTCAATCATTTTTAAACCCTTTCCTGCTCTGCATGCATATTATTCTGTTTCTTCTTGATCAGTAACTGATGGTGTATCTCCCCAAATTGACATAACTGCAGCTATAACATGTGCCGGTTCTTTTTCTTCAAGCAGTTTTCGACCACTCACTGAATTGACATAAGCACATCTGTGATTTTCACCAACCTGGGTCTTAACTCCAGCAATTTCCATAAATTTCTGTGTCAAAATACTTACACTATTTACAGTAAGCATGTCAACTATCTTTTCTTCTTTGATTTCCATAACTTATCATTCCTTTCTAATTCGTTTCATAAATTCCGTATAATCTATATATCTTATAAGAATTTGCACCAATCAAATTATTTGTGCAAACCATAGGAGTTGCACTCATATAATTATCATAACAACAAATACCACCCAAATAATTGGAATTATTATAAAGTGATAGGTGGTAGTATCCTTGTGATGAATTGTCTGTATTAACCGTAAAAGGCAATCCCAAAACACCCACAAGATTCGCTGATTCTGAAAGTACTATTTTTGCAGAAAAAAACACGGTTTTCCCAATCTTCTTATATTCTCCGCTACTACTTGATAATTTCCCACCCATAATATTCGGTGTCCAAGTTCCTTCTTCGTACGATGCATACAATGTGTTTATTTTTTTATTGTTTTCATAAAAATTGGCTGCATATACATTATTGATATAAGCACGATAGTAGTGATTTGAAGAACTTCCTAACTGTCCACAGTTAGGACTTGCCGGGACAAGTCCTTTGCTATCTACCGCAGGTGTTACTATATTCCCTGCCATTGTTCCACCACTAATCGGAAGATAACTATTAAATCGATCAGCCACTTTTTCAAGAACTTTGAACAATGGTTCTACTGCAACAATCGACAATGATTCAATTTTCACCCGGAAAAGCGGCATATCATCCAAAAGATCCCCACCATCCAGGATGTTCCCTTGATTGTACGATGGATCTGCTGCCGTTGTACCGGCGGTACCTTTAATCGCAACCAATGATGCCTTTTCAATGGATGTGTTTTCGTTTCTTTCATATCTCATGACAATCAAGTCATTTCTATTCAAGCCACTCACACCATTACTAATAGCGATGTCCTCATAATCTGTAAGTTCAATTCCCATCTGCGTTCCTTGATTCATACACATTCCATCACTGATTCTTACCTGGTTGTTCGTTACGATAGTAGCAGCAAACTTATTTCCATAATCAAGAACGTATTTCCCAGTACCAAAAACGGAAGCATTCATTGCTCTGAAGTCATCTGCCGTAATGTGTTCCGTTCCGGTCATACCAGTTACAATATTAACTGCCATTCTTCTTCACCTCGTATCTTATTGATTCTTTGTTTCTTTCAATAGTTACTATTTTTTTTACAATTGGCTGTGCTACAAAAATTCCTGTTATATTCTCTGTTGCACCGATGATATCACCGATATCATACATCTTTTCACTGTCAAGTGATATATCAAGTTCATCAGAAGAATAATATTTCTTGAATTTTTCGATAGCACCGGCAACCATTGTTCCATAGTGGTCAAGTACCTTTTCATAATAGGTACCCGGCTTAAACACAACACCAACATCAACATCTTTTACTCTGCTATAGTATTTGTTTTCTTCCCACGCAGGCACGGTATTCACTACCTTTTGATAGTATTTGTTTGCTTCCCATGTTGGAGCAATAATACTTTCAGACTTTGTATACCTTGTCTTTGCTTTCCATTTTGGCGTTACAGTTTCACTGCCTTTGTTGTAAAATGTGTCTTTTCTCCATGTTGGTGCTTTCTTTTTATACAAAGCCACATCACCACATTTCACATAATCACCGCCCATGTAAATACAGTAAGCATCCTTATATGACTTACTCCAATCTGAAGGCTTTTGTGTTTGCAAAATGTATACGGTTTTTGAATCAGCGGTGCAGGGACTATAACTCACTCCATCTGTGTCATAATAGTTTCCATAGTTCTTAACCCAATCAGCCGGCTGCTTCGTTTGTTTGGTATACTTTTCAATAACAGTACCCTGCACTTCACCATAATCACTTCCATTTTGAACAAAGTAATTTTTATAATTGGCAACCCAGTCCGAAGGCTGCGATGTCAATAATTGATATGATGCAACTGACGCACTTTCGACACTTACATACTCGCCATTTGACAGGTAATAATAACTTTTGTAGTTATAGTCCCAATCATAAGGCTTTCCCCACAAGACAAGGATATATATATCTTGGATATTTCGTTCTAGCTCCTTATAACTTTCTCCTTCCATCGAATAGTATTTTGTGTAATTGGTATACCAGTCGGAAGGTTGAGCCATAAGTTTGATATAATTCTCAATGGTCTCTGCCGAACTAAAATCATATACTTCTGCAATCTCTTCCACAGCAAAAAGCACTTGATTCCTTTTATCCAGGATGTAGTCGCTGTCTTGCAATGGATTGCCAGTCTTTGCATATGGTTGAATGCATCCGTTTTCATCTGTGAACAAGTGAATTACATGTCTGTCTTTCAAATCTCCTTGGCCAAGACATACCATATGGTTACACAGATTAAAGTTCTTTTGCAGTGAAAATGGAACTTGTGATGTGTCAAATTCTTCATCAATTGAATAATTTTTGATCAATTCGCACCACAAAAGCATTTTAGTACCGTTCCATTTCATCATAAGCTTTGCATTCACTGAACGAAGCATATTACAGATCCCATCATATCCTTGCTCATACCTAAACTGATAATTACGGATTTCAATTCCACACAAAGAATCTGACACACTAAACGTATTCATGAGCTGCAGCCTATCAATCAATTCACCCAACACTTCATTGGCATCACCATACACTGTCAGATAGTCATCCCCGGCATCGGGTTCAATCACCTTGCTATTTAACACACCATGCCAGGTTCTTCCCTTGTATGTTATTTTGTTGGATTCAGTATCAGAAGCGATCTTGTCAATGATTCCACCATATTCTGTACCTTCGATATAAAGGATGTAGTCCTGCTTGCAGGGGTTATTTTCAAGCAGGACTGTACATTCAAAATCATTTTCGCTTTCACCGTATGCAAGATCGAATTTGTAATCCTTTAACACGCCAAGATCAATCCGTTCCTGGTTTGCATATATCAAATCCATTTTGGTTCACTCCTCTCTGTAAACGAGCGAACAGCAACAACACATCCGTCTTGCACCTGCATAAACGTTCTTCCGTTTGTTGCCGGCATTTTCTCAAATATATAGTTTTCTCGGTCTCTTTTTGAGAATTCGTTGACCTTTTGACCATTCGCTTTTGTCTTAATGATGGTCTTGTCAATACTATTTACTGTGAGATATTCGCCTGCTACAAGTGTTGTATATACTCTGTATACATTTCCACCTGCAATAAGGGTTGGATTTTCGCAGGCACCATGGAATACAATTTCAAAGTCAAACGGAACAAAACTGTCACTTACAAGTCTTTTGACATCGGAAGCCGGTGCAAAATCAAATTTGAAATCATTCGGATAAAACTTTGATTCCACTTCCCCCTCATCCGGTGATGGTCTATACGATAAACCAAACACTTTGTATACATCCTTGTACCACTTACCTGTTTCACTGACAAAAACAAATTCATTCATAATCACCTTGGAAGAATACCAGCTTTTTATTTGCTTCTGAACAAAGTAGCCTTCCATATAGTAATCATCATTGACAACAATCCTTCCTTTTTTGACTGCGTACACATCTTTTTCAAAGACTTCCAAAAGCTTATTGCAATATTGGACATACTTCGTCTTATTCGTGGCAACAACTGCAATTTGAATTTTCTTTTCGATCATGCTTCTGCTAAACGCATACACCTTCGGATTGTATTCATTTTTCGTCAAGTATTCCCACTTATAATCTTTCAGATCAGATGATTGGATGATATAGGGGAACTTGTTCAATTCTATTTCTTCTCCTAAAGAATTGATATATTTAATACTATCCAAGTGACTTCACCACCCTTCCAAGTTCTCGCTTGTTCCATGTGATATCAGTTCCTGCAATTGCCTTTTGAATTTCATCGATCCTATCAATTCCAACGATCTCCTGAACCAGGGAAATCAGCGCATCTAACTTTTGATTGGTTTCTTCATTTGATGTATTTGCATTAAGTTTTGCCAAACGCATTGCAATCTGATCAAGCCAGCCTGTGTTCTTTTCAAGGGGAACAACAGCTTCTGCGCCATTACCTTCAAGCAATCCAACCTGTCCTTTTTTAAGCACACCACCTTGTTCAAGTTGTGGAATTGCGGCCAAGTTAAAACCATTTCCACCGACACCAGGAACCCAATCCGGGATCTTAATTTTATTGATTCCGCTGATAAACTTATTCAATCCGCTAATAATAAAGTTAATTGGTTTTTTAACAATTCCAACCAGTCCACCAACTATTTTTGATATAACATTCACCACATTGGTAAATATTGTGCTAAACCAATCAGAAATACCACCAAATATTGACTTGATACCTTCCAGGGCACCACCAAATATTGACTTAAAAACCGATGCTACCGGACTAAATACTGCCTTGATTCCACCCCAGATTCCTTTGAACACTGTAACCAATACACTAAACACCGCTTTAATTGCGGCAAATGCAGCGCCAAAACATCCTTTGTAGAATGTAACAACAGGTGCAAATACCGCCTTGATAGCCGTCCATATTGCTCCAAACACAGATGCCGCCACTCCCCAAACAACTTTGATAGCGGTCCATGCTGCTATGAATATATTGGCTACTACATTTATGACAGTTCCAAGCGCAGTGATTATTGGCGGTAATATAACACCAAGTATATTGGCTACCACATTTATTATTGGAACAAGGATTGATGACAGTACTGATACAATGTTCGTAATTATTGGAACAACCGTTTGTATCACACTAACAATTGGTGGAAGCACAGTCTGAATCACCTGCGTAAGAACACCAATTATTGCTTGAAGAACTGTGTTCAATGGTGGCAATACTGCTTGCACAATATTAGTTATAATTGGTACTATTGTCTGAATAGCGGTCATTATTGTCGGCATTATTTGCTGAACAAAATTCAAAAGTAATGGAATGATCGTTGCAATTACATTTGCCAATTGCGGAAGCACTTGTGCCACAATATTCGCAATTATTGGAACAATTGTTGTAATCACATTTGCTAACTGTGGAATAACTGTTTGTATGATATTCATCAATCCCGGCAGTATCTGCGATAACATATTTGCGAAAGTCATTGCTAGTTCATTCATCAATGGCTGCAACGTCCCTGTCCACAAATCAGAAAAAACCGTTTTCATATTTTCAACAACAGGTAATAAGGTTGACTGCAAACTTGATACAAGTCCATTCATTTCCTCTCTGAAAGCACTATTATTTTTGTATGCATAAGCAAAAACCCCTGCCAATGCAGCAACTGCCACTACAACAATTCCAATTGGTGAAGCAAGACCACCAATTTTCCCAAATAAAGAAATAACCTTTCCAACACCGGATGTTAGTTTTCCAACAATAATCAGGACAGGTGCAACCGCCGCAACAATTCCTGCAATTTTTATAATCGTTGTCTGTGTTCCTGTATCCAATTTGGAAAACTTATCCACAAGATTCTGAATGTGTGTTACAAACTCTTTTATTTTAGGCACAACAATTTCACCAATTTGAATAGCGACACCTTCCAACTGTGATTTCAATATCGTGATTTGTCCAGTCAGATTGTTATTCATTGTGTCAGCCATTTTTTGTGAAGAACCATCGCATTCTTCTATTGCCTTTGTAAGTTTTGCATAATCCGCATCACTTGCATTTACTATAGCAAGAAGTCCTGACATTCCTGTCTTTCCTGCAAGACAAGCTGCTTCTTGTGCCTTTTGCTTTTCGGTAAGTCCGGAAAACTTCTCACGCAGATCTTCCGTAAGTTGTGCCAGCGGCTTCATTTTTCCACTTGAATCAGTAAGAGAAATCCCCAGCCTTTTCATTGCTCCTTCCACAGTGTCAGACGGCTTTGCCAAGTTCGTGAGCAATGCCCTCAAAGATGTACCTGCCTGCGAAGCCTTTATTCCACTGTTCGCCATAAGTCCAACTGCTGCCGCAACATCTTCTGCCTTATAACCAAGAGAACCCGCTACAGGTGCAACATATTTGAATGTTTCACCCATCAGCGACACATTGGTGTTTGCATTGGATGATGTCGTGGCGAGAATATCCGCAAAGTGTGTTGAATCTTGTGCAGAAAGTCCAAAGGCAGTCAGCGCATCTGTTACTATGTCCGAAGTAGATGCAAGATCTTCACCGGATGCAGCAGCAAGATTCATTATTCCTTCCAAACCATTAAGCATATCATTGGTTTTCCAACCTGCCATGGCCATATAGGAAAGTGCATCCGCTGATTCTGATGCTGAAAACTTTGTCTTTGCTCCCATTTCCTTTGCTTTTTCTCCAAGTTTCGCCAGATCATCACCTGTCGCACCGGATATCGCCTGAACGTTTGACATCTTCGATTCAAAAGAAGCATATGTTTTTACTGCTGCCGTTCCAATTCCAGTTATTGCAGCCGTAGCAGGAAGAAGTTTTGTGCCAATTCCGGATATCTTATCTCCGGCACTTTGCATCTTGCTCCCAACAGTAGTTGCAAGCGAACTAGCCTTTTTTGACACTTCATTGATTTTGGAGTTTGCATCAGAACTGTCAACTGCTATCTTTCCTACAAGTTTGAATAGTTCCATAAGCTGCTCCCTTCATTCATATGTAAAAATTCCATGCTATTCACCTACTCGCTTTCTAAAGGATTGAAACCATCCAATATATTTCTTGAATCATTTATGGTTGCTTCAAAATCAATGTTCTGTGATTCTGCTTCAATTGGACTATTCACTGATTCTCTAAATTCTGCATAGCTGTTTTCAAAATCCTTGTGTAACCACATATCAAACAATGTTTCATTTGTTATTCTGTCGTTATGCATCTTATAGATCTCTATGATAAACTCACAAAACCGGTTGCATCCAATCATTGAATCCATTAACAAATATGGACTTGCATATCTACTGAATAGCAAGTCCATAAATTGAATGTCTCCTATTTGAACAATTTTGAAACAACCTGAATAAAATCCTTGAATTCATCCTTCTTGAATACTTCAATGACCATTGCAGCAAATGTGTTCATCGGAAGTTCTGCAATGTCTGATTCTTTCATTCCGGAAAGTCCTGCAAGCAGTTTATAGATGTCCTTTTCACAATCAGAAATATGCGCAATTACAATGGAAGCAACATCCATAATGATTGTGATTCCAATTGAACTCACGTCTGCACCATCACCATCACCAATCATCTGTTTTACTTCATCCGATTCAAAGCATTCCTTGAATTCTTTCACACCAATCTTGCTAATGATATTAAACATTGGGAAAATATCCTTGCTGCATAATTCTCTAAGTTCATAAGTTGTTTCTTTCATCGCTCAAACATCCTTTCTATTTCTCAGTTTCTTTCTTTTTCTCATTGACGATTTCAACATAATGACCTGCTGTTTCGATTTGCTCATATCGTGCATCCTTGCACTCAAACACTTCGCCAACCGGCCGTGATTTCTTTGTTTCTTTGTCAATGAATGACTGTACCACTTTTACCTTCATACTCTACCCCCTTAAACAACTGCTTTGGGATAGTAGATTTTCCAAGGAAGTGTATCAAGATCGGTATCCTTTTCAATATCTGCATGGCACTCAAAAGTATAGGCTCCAACAGCGCCTTCTTTTGATTTGCCTTCCTGCTCCATTCCCGATGTACACAAAGCATTTTCCATGATGACAATAATCTTTCTACCATCCAATGTCTGTCCAACAAATGCGATATTGTCATAATAATCACCATCTGTAAGCATTGCTTTGGATTCAATCAGATCATAATTTGTATCTTCCGATTCGCCATCTTTACCAATTACAGAAGATTTGATGATATCTTTTGTCAACTCAACAAAATTGATCTCCATCTTGGCACTTTCACCAATTTTCTGCTTCAAGCCTTTTGTCTGAACATACGCACCATCAATTTCAATGTTCAAAAATTCCGGCACAATTGACACCTTGGAACCACCACTGGTTGCACCAATGATTGATTCTTCAAAGTTCCAGGATCCTGAATTGTATTTCAAATTCTTGTGGATCGTACCTGCCCCAAAAAGAATATTTTTGGGTGTTCCAGTTGTTACACCTGACTTACCTGCTCTTGCCATTATTCATTCACCTTCCATTCTTTTATTGTCAAATTTATTTGCATCTTCTTCAAATCTGCATCCCCTGTTGGAACAGGAAAGCCATTTGAATAAAAAACAGCCACACCCGAACCACTTGACGTGATTTCAGTGTGACCGCTGATAGGATCAAAGAATGCTTCAATTGATTCCTTTGCATTCTCCAAAGAAAGCCACGATGCTCTTGAATACCCGGTCAGGATAAACGAAGATTCTTGAAGTCCATCTTCTGTCAATGGCTCTGTTTCTCCATACTCACCAACAAAATAGGGATATTCAATACTTGATGTGAATTCCATGAATTCATAATTCAATCCAAGGCTTTCCATTGAATCTGATATGATTTTCAAGATTTCCTTTGTCATGAATTCATTCCTTTCAATATACTTTCAAGCCTATTCTTAATGGCATTCTTTTTTGCCATGTAAGCATTGTAGAAAGGTCTTTTGGCCTTTTTTCCGGACGTTTCAACAAAGTCCTTTCCCCCTTTTCCATGCACAACCTTCATGCCGTAGGCATTAACAACAGACTGTGAGATCTGACCTTGTCCATTTCCAATAGGGATGTACCATTTTCCTTTTCTTCCATCGCCATTCAATGCATTTTCACCGGTCCCGAACTCTTCCCAAATTGCATTTTCCTGTGTGTTTCCAATGGTTGCTTCCAGGTTCGACTCGTCAACATTATATGTCCACTCACCTTTTGTTTTTCCACCATTGACTTTTCCCACTGCCGTATTTCTTTGGGTTTGCGAAACCAACGCACCTGCTGCTTCATGAAGAAATGCCACAACTTCCTTTTGCATTTCCGTTTGAATCCGAATGTGATTATCTTCAAACTTAACCGACATATCAAACACCACCAGTGTATTTCAGATATATTTCAATCTGCTTATGTAAGTTCATCGGATCATCAATCAGCATCACATCATATGGCTTTGAATTTGCCACCAGTCTTGTGCTTTCTGATGATACCTTGACAACTTCTCCATCAATTTCAAAAGCATCTGGAATCGGCTTATAATCCATCACAAATACATGTGTTGATTCCTGAATCTTTGTATTGTATGTTGCATGCTTAGAATCTCCGGAAGAAAGATCAAGCCATCCATTCAAATCAATAACATCATGCCATCCTTTGACAGATTCTCCGATTTCATTCTTGATTGTCGTTCTAACCTGAAGTGTTGCCTTTGTGTTGCCACCAATCATTTCAGCACCCCCTAAAACCTGGCTTTCATGTATGGTTTTAGAAAACCAAGCAGGGATTTTGGATAACCCATTGATGAATTATCACCATCCATGTTGAAATATGTTACTGAATGTCTTGAAAGAGTTTCTGATTGGATGCCAACCTTTTCCCTGTTTTCAAGATCCCATTTCATCATGTTTATTGCCCCCAATTGAACATCCGCTGGATATTCAACTTTCGTGACCAGGCAACAGGTTTCATCAATCAATCCCATATCATCCGAATACACATACAATCCAGCATTCATCTTTGATTCAGAAATCTGAATGGTGTCACCCGGCGATATGTATGGGTATGGTTCTGCAATATTGCCATTGATGATTGATGAAGAAAACCTTTTGTTTCTGTTCTGAAAATTATTATTCGTATATTTTCTGATCAGCAATTCCAAGGCTTTCAGTTTTTCTTCAAGAACTGCATCCTTTTCATCCGTATCAATAAACGTCTTCAGTTTCTCAACAGTCATGATCATAGAATCACCCCTGTTCTTTAGCCGTTTTTCTTTTGCGTACTGGCTTTGGATTTTCTGCCACTATACTATCAAGATGTCCTGCACATTGTGCCATAATCGATAATTCTGTGAATGTAGTTTTAGGCACAGAAGCCATCTTGACTTCTGTGCCTAGAGTGAATCCACTATCATCAAATCTACACGAATATGTTTTACCATCTGCATATAGATAGGGCAGACCATCAACAATTACAAATCTGTTCATGGCTCTTCCCCTTTCATTATCCATTAGATTTGATGATTCCCATCTTCACATTCTTATGGTTGAACTTCAGTGACCAGTTTTCCGCCGTTCCCAACTCTGTTTTTGTTGGCGATTCCTTAGCAATATTATCAACTGCAAGCGAAAGTCCGTTAGGATGAAGAACCTTTCCCTGTTTGGTATAGAACTTCTCAATACCTGCAGAAGTTTCCGGATCGTAGTTGGTTGTGTACTGGTTTTCATAATTGTCCTTATCAGCAGACAAGAACGCACCTTCGCCAAATACATACGTTTTATATACCGGATAACCTGCAACGCTGGTATCCACAGTGTAGTAGTCCGTTACTTTTACAAGTTTTCCACCAATTCTTGGCAGTGTAACAGCCTGCTGAATAACATTTCCCACGGTGTACTTATCGAAGTCAACCAAACCGAGTTTCTGATATGCAGCATAGATTTTGGAATGCATGATGACCAGGCCAAGACCGCCCGCCATATCGCCAAGTGCTGCCTGCTCTGCATCAATCAAAGTTGTTTCATTGATCTTGTTTGCAGCACCAACAGATCCTTCCGTAATTGCAAGATTTGTAACATGATCAGACAACGCATCTACACCAAGAACTGTAGATGCAATGTTCATCATTTCATCTTCCCATACCTGCGTATAATAGTTCTCAATTTTGTTCTTCACGTTTGTCAACGGATCTGCACCTGTCAATTCCTTAGTGAAATCTTTCGCCTGAAATGCTTTCATTCTCTGAATAAGCATACAAGTCTGCTTGTTTCCTGCTACAGTCACTGGAACATTGTTCGTTTCACCGTCGTTGTTTAATGCACCCATGTTTGAATCATGGATGTTCAATGGCTTGTACATTGGGATTGTTGCCACATTACCCTTGGATCCAATCAAACTCATGATTGCGTCGTCAGTTCTTACAATTCCCGATGCAAGGATTGGATTTGACCAATAATCGGATTCCTGCATCATGTCCGTAAATACTTCTTCATCAAAGCAAAAGCCACCAAATAAACCTGTTCTTGCCATAGTTTCATTCCTTCTTTCTTTTGATTATTTTGCAAGTTGTTTGTATAACTGCTCGTTTTCCTGTTTCAATGCCACACGTTCTTCATATGACATCTTTAAGAATTGTTCTTTTGTCGGGATAATCTTCTTGTCATCCGGCTGTTTCAGTTTGTTCGGATCGATGATTTTCTTCTCACCGCCATCCTCTGCCGTCTCAAACATATTCGGAAACTGTGTCTTCAGTCCTGACAACTTGGCATCCCAACCTTTGATCTTGTCATTCTCATCAAGTTCTAAGGTCTCACCTTTTTCTTTCAACTTTTCGTTTAGTTTGAAAGTGAGATAATCAACATCAACAGCCTTTTCAGAAAACAATGCGACCTTGATTGCTGCTTTCATTTTCGTTTCCGCAAGCTGGTTCTGAAGCTGCTGCACCTGCGTTTCATACCCTGTAATCTTGCCCTGCAGCTCTTCGTTGCCTTTGGTTCCCTTTTTTAGCTCTGCGATCAGGTTATTTGCTGTCGTCAGTTCCGTGTCTTTGCCGGAAATGATGTTATTCAGCTTTTCGATTTCCGAATCATACTTCCCCTTGCCAACATACTCCCCCTCGGACAGATCGGCGTATCTGACATGTTTCAGCTTGTCCGGCTCATTCGCATTGACTTCATCAAGTTTCGCTTGAACCTGTTTATACAAATCTTCTCCTAACAATTCTTCTAACTTCATATTTTTTCCTTTCCCATGCCAACAAATTAGTCGCATGCATGACAGTTTTACATCCGTATCACAGGGATTGATCTAGCACAGTTTTCATGTCATAAGCATTTGGACAATATAAAAAGGACACCATTTCAGATGTCCTAATTTATGAAATAAGTGCTTTTGCAATTGCTTCAGCACATTTGGTTGCATTCCATTTCTTCGCATCGTCTTTGTCATCCACAAAGCAGCATTCAATCAGCATTGCCGGAGATTCTGTCTTTCTCAGCACATACAAGCCGGTGTTTACTTTCACACCTCTATTTGTGATTCCCAATGCTTTGGAAATGTTCTTGCAAACCTGGGTGGCATCGCTCTTTGCTTTGGAAGTGTTGGAATAGATATACACTTCAACACCACCCGTCTTTCCATCTCCTTTTAAATCATTTCTTCCGGAATTCAAATGGATAGAAACATCTCTTTTCACAGCGTGTGCATTACATTTTGCCACAATCTTTGTCAAACATCCTGCCTGTGTGGTCTTTTCATCGCATGTGCAGTCATATGCAATATGACCATTCTTTTTCAACAATGCAATCACTTGATTTTTCACTTTTCGTGCTTCTGTGGATTCTTTCAAGATACCAACCGCACCGGAAGCACCTTTTCCGTCAGGACAATGTCCTGCATGAATATTAAACTTTGCCATTTTTTATTCTCCTTCCTTTGTATCAACTTCAGGAATACCCGCAACAGATGTCAATATTGACAGAACACCTGCCAATGCCGATGCTGATACTACCATCAACCAATTTACCTGATCAATCACCGCTGCGGTTCCAATTGTTGCAACAGCCGTTTGTGCAGCGGTCTTAACAGCTCGAATGCCTGCCGCCTTCCACCATGCTTTGTTCATCATGTTCACCTTCTTTCTTTTGCATATAAAAAAGACAGCCGTTTGACTGTCTTTGATAACTATTATTTATTGTGGTTTCGCTCTTGCCTACCTCTCGAAATTCTGCGTTTTCCACCAATCTGACCAACCCATTACAGATTCCTGCCAATGTTTTTGCATAAAAAAGCACCCTTTTCAGGATGCTTTGAATGTTATTGTTATTCTGCTACCTTTCTTTTTCCATGAAACAAAGATGAAGAAATCAATCCAATCATCATCAACCTCATCTTTTTCCCACACTTTCTTGAATTCATCAACTTTTGATAATGGAATAAGCCAGCCTGTTAAATCTTCGCCTTCCATATCATTTGTTTCAAAATCCCTTCCATCACCTGCATCCAAGAAAAACACTTTTTCTTTTTTGGTTGCTTCATTTTGAATCAGTTCTATAAATTTTTCAAACTTATTTGTTTCTTGCGTTCTTAACCCTAGCATTATTCACACCACCTTTCAAAACTGTTATAAACTCATTGTTTTGTTTTGTTACAACAACATCATTTCCTTTTATCTTGAACAGGACTTCTTCCTCTTGTCCTCTCCATCCACCTATTCTTTCTTCATCAGGGTTTCCAACTATATCATCAATTATTTTTTGGAATTTTATTCTATCACTTTCTTTACTTGGATTAAGTCCAAAATCTGATGCATGTTTTCCAACTTTCTTTCCAAATTGTTTTTCTTTGCTTGCAAACAACTGAAGATTCGTTGGTACTATTGTATCATAATTTCCATTTTTTTCAAGTGCATTCATGTATTTTCTTTTGAACTCATCAAAATCTTTCGTCTTATCCAATCCAAAAAAATCAGCACGTTCTTTCAAAGTATCAAGTTCGGATTCATCCATTTCCCATCTTGCCCTTTGCAGCAAACAGCACCTGCAGTTACAATCTTCAGCCGGATCACCAAACATTCCTGGTGCTTCCACTGTCATTCCACCGACTTCAAAGTCATCATCTACTTCCCGGATCTGTCCATCAAGTTCCTGGTGATGTTCTCTTGTTTGACCGTCCAGTGTAGCATCCCACTGTTTCAGTACATCCGCACCAACCGCCTTTGCGGACCTCATTCCATCAAGTACAGATGCCTGTGTGATTCTATGTCCCTCTGTCCTGGCTATCCTCATAGAGCGATTGAAGCCAATCTTTGCAACATTATTCAGATTCCTTGTTACATCACTGTAAGGAAGTGCCTGTGCGACACCTCTTGACACTTCACTTGTTATCTTTTTTTTCAGTTCACTGACATTTTTACCAAGTCTGGTATACAATCCTTCTGAAATCTTCGAATCAGTCTGAACCGCCTTCACCATTGATTTTTGATTTATAGGCATAATCAATGGAATGCCCTGTCCATGCAGATCATACATTGTTCCAACAAAACCTGATGTATAACAATTATTCAAATAGTCATGAATCTTTTCATACTGTCCAGAATTCAATAATTCAAGGGATTCTTCAATCTGCTTCTTCAAGTTTTTTTGGTAGTTGACTTGGTATATCTTTGATTGCATCGTGTCATCAATCATCAACACCGCAACCTTGTTGTCGATATCAGCAAGTGCTTCTTTATACACTTTTTTTAAGTCCTTAATGATCTTCTTTTCATCATTCAATTGGGATTTCAGGACTTCCTTCTGTCTTCGATTCATCTGCACCACCTTCTTCAATGACAACTGTGTTCAAGGCCTGTTCTGCACTAATCAGGTCGTCTTCTGTTGGCAACTTGTCTTTGATAGATTCATAGTCAATATCCAGTATAGCACAGATGTTCTGAATCAATGTTTCCTGGTCAAACTGTGCAGCCACTGCAAGAAGCGTATTGATTTTCACCTGCTGTTCCTGTGCTTCTGTCAATTTAATCTGTGCATTCTCCTGTGCGTTGCTCATAATCTCATGATCAAATTGGAAATATATATCTTTCATCTGATAATCTGATCCATTCAAATCGTTGATTTCTTGAAGAACTACCTTCAAAATCTTTCTAAGGAACTGCTTCAGCCTGATTTCCAACTTGCTACATTTCAGATCTAGAAGAGAGTACGCAGCCTTAATCGCAATGTTCGTTGTTGCATTGGTATCTTTCAACCCAGCCGTGTTCAATCCCATACCAAATCTGTAAATATTTTTTTCATCCAAATCCAACTTGGCCTGCCTTGCTTGGAACGGCACATCAACTGTTTTAATTTCTACGCCTGCACCTGCATCTGTGGATTCCATACCTATGATCTTCTTTGTCTTTAGGTTTTGCTGCAATTCATCAAGCGAATCCCCTTCAAAACCTTTAACAACATGAATTGGTGTATCAAAGTCAATAAGGTTGTTGGAAAGACTACTTGCCATCAAGTCATAATCATCTATCAGATCCTTGACTGTCTTTAAGCTTGAAAACTGCTTTTTGTTGTTATCCAAACGGAAGAAAGGAATAAACCCAAAGTTTTCATAATACGTACTGCTGTCATTCTCTTTGGTATACAATGTGTGTGGTTTTGGATTAAGCGGTTCCGTTGTATCTTCTTCAATCTCTCCGTCATTTGTCTGAACATAAAAATAGGTTTGGTCTTTATCCCAAACCTGAACTCTCTTAATTCTCTTCTTGCCTTTTTCAATTCTGTCTATATACCAGTAAATCACGTATTTTGTATTGTCATCCGTATCCTTTGCCCGTACTTCGACAACACCAATAGAATCTGCACACATAAACGAAAGCCTGTCGTCCTCATTCTTGTATGCATACATATATTCGAAGCCTTTTGCCATACATCCGGTAAGCACTTCTGACAGCTCAGAAACAAAATCTTCATTCTGATTGAAATATCTGTCTAACTCATTTTGTAATTCCGGAACATTTGACCTTACAAAGCCATCCTTACCTGACAGAATGTACTGCACGGCCTGATCCACCAGTTCTGTAAAAAATGGATGCGAAATCTTAACATTGCTTCTTGTTGTATCTTCTACAATATTTCCATCTGCATTATAATAAAACAATCTATAGCCTTTGATGTCATGATCTCCGTCATAGTATGCCTGACCTTTTCTTGCAAATATCTTTTTTTCCGAAGATATATCTTCTGTAATGAATCTTTTTATTTCTTCAACACTCAACATGTATCTATTCACCCCCTGGAATATCTTAATATCAAATAATCAATACAGTGTTCGCTTCTTCTTGCGCCATCTTTCAATTCCATATCTTAAAGCTGCCATTGCATCATCTTGGAACGGAACAGGTTCATCCAAATATTCACCTGTCTTTTCATCCTTCTTCCATTTCCACTGCTGCACTTCTTTGATTGTATTGGTGCAGGAAGGATCAATATAGATTTTCCTCTTTACCGTCTTGTCTTTCCGGACAACCCCCTTCAGCCAATCAATCTGCGCCTTTACAGAACCATTGGAACCGCCTTTATCAACACCTTTTGCTTTATAACCTGCATTCTTCCACATCTTGATTCTGTCAGGCTCCGCACTATCACACCACATTTCTCTGTTCATAGGAATTTCTTTTTCCTTTGCGAGTGGAATGATTTCAGATGTTTCTTTTTCAAAGCAGTACACTTCACGAAGGATGTATATGTTATCATCCTTTATTCCAAGAAGCAGAATTGCATTAGCATGATTAAATCCAAAGTCCTGCCCGATTGCAATATCATCATAATCATTAAGATTTTGCGAGCATTCCTTGACTTCATAGTTGTGAAGAATAAGACCGCCAATTTCTCCCCATTCACCTAAACCATAAATCCGATAGCCTTCTGGATCGACAATCTTTCTTCTTTTCATTCTTGCTTTGTATGCTTCATCTATGAATCTGTTCCCAAGATAAGTGCTATGATGTGTTAGCACATTTTCATCCGGAATATCAAAAAAGACTTTCTTGATCCAGTGATTTTTATTCACCGGATTGAAAGTCATTCTTATCTGATAAAATTGACCTGCTGGAAGTTCTCCACGCAATCGGTCATCTATGATTTCAAAGTCAGCCTGGGTGATTTCTGTGGCTTCTTCTATCCATACATCTGTAAGTTTTCCTTTCTGAAACGTGATTGACTTTAACTTCTCACGTTGCTTTTCATCGTTCACACCTCTAAAAATGATTTGATTTCCATTTGCCCTGCAAGTCAGCTGCAACGGTGATTGTTTGATGCTCCAATACTTATTTGTATCATTTCCAAACATCTTGTATACTGCACCCGTAAGCTCTGCATAGGTTGAATCTCGGTTTGTTATGTCCGATTTTCGGATACAAACAAGGTTCCTGCCTTTGTCCTTCATCAGTCGTAAGATGTAGTTCTGTGCGGTATCAACCGATTTTCCTGACCCGGCCGAACCCTTCATGACTATATAACGTTTAGTGCTTCTGTCAACTTTCTTGAAACACGGATTCATTTTTACTACAATGTTCATCCGGCATCCCCACCTTCTTCATATCCAACGCATTGCCTTTGAACACATCTGTGTGTATCTTCAAGGCCTTTGGTCAAATAGGCTTGGTGTGTTCTGCAGTATGCCGTAGGATAATGTGTGAAGTTTCCATCAATCAACTGAACTGCAACCGACTGTCTTGGTGGAAGGCTGCTTCTTATCCTTCTGTTTCTTCTTTTCCTCTGTGCTTTTACATTTCCCCTGCCATGATTATTCATTGTCATCACCATAATCAATATTGATGTTCAGTTCCATGTCCATGTCAGCATTCATATCAATCTTTTCAACAGCACCAAATCCTGCCCTGTCCATTATGTCTTTTGCAGCAAGATGTGCAACCATGTCATTCCTTGAATTCAACAATGACATCTGCTTCCTGAATGCTTTCGGTGCCGCATACTGTAATGAATTACGCATCAGGGAATTGTATTCATCCTGAAATTCTTTATCTTTCTTTTTCCACTCACAGATCGTCTTCTGCGTGACGTTAATTGATTCAGCAATTGCCTTGTCTGTCATGTTTCCTTTTATCATCAGTTCAAGACATTTCACTTGTTTTGGTTTCAGCATCTTATTCAATCCCCCTTTCGTTTACATTTTTTTACCACATCCTAATCATCCAAAAGTGCATAATCTGTATTATCTCTTTGCCAGTTGATGCCATACTTCCTTATGATCTCCATAAATTCTTCGATGTCATGTGGAACTATCGTGTACTTATCACCATCAATGCCTATATGCATTATTTCATGTTCTAGAAGAATCTTTATCTGTTCTTCTGTGAACCCTTCAATATTTGATTCGTATACTGTGATTGTAAAATCATAAGGGCAGCACCACTCATATCTTTCAGGAACTTTTGAACATTCCCCAAAGACCATCCTTCCCTTTGATTTCTTATCCTTATCAGAAGCAAGCCATGCAATCCTTACACCTTCTAAATGTGGAAACAGTTCTTTCACAATATCCTGCCCTATCTTTTCATATCTTTCACTCTGATAAGTCAATCACAATCACCACCTTAATATTTCAGCATAGAAAAAGGCACTGACCTTTTTTGATCAATGCCTTACTGCCTTTCTTTCACAATACCATTATAGCACATTACAATAGGAACTTCTATGTACTCTTTCATTTTTTCCGTCAAAGATCCACTTGCTTATACCTGCACCGTTTGATTACTCCATGCCGTTCTTTCGACATTAACGATCTGATACTTCCTATAGTCGAACCACTTGCTCTTGCCAGTTCGCCTATATCGTCCGTCACGATCAAAGGAAGTTCGTACTGATCTAGTGTGTGCATTATGTATAGATGCTTCTTTTTCTTCATTTCTTTTTCCAAAGTATATTTTCCTCTGTCTTTTTGCTTTTTCGTTATCCTACTCATACTTTTCCATTTATCACCTTGGAAATCCCATAGATGTAAACAGCCAGTCGCACAGATGCAAAGTAGTCATCATAATCAGGTAGCCTTCCGTGCATGATGTCTGATTGAGCAAACGCATGGACAGCCGCCTTGATAATTTGATTCATTTTAGTTTTCTTTCTATCCATTACAATCCCCTCTCTTTCAACTTTCGATCAATAATCGGTACAAGCATCCGTATTGAGCATTTCATGTGTAACGTGGTTGGAGCATCCACTATTTTGCAAAGCATATCATAGTACACCTGCTCTGCAGTTAAATCCTTGGCATAATCTTCAGCCCGTTCTCGTGTTTTCTCTACTATCGGAATCCCTTTACACTTCTCTGAAATTTCATGTATCAGTTCCACAGCTCTGCTCGTAAAAACTATTTCGTTATTATCTGCTACCGGCTCTTCCAGTAGCTTTTCCATAAGTTCATCTATCATTGTCTTTCCTTTCTGTTATTGTCAATTCTTCTTTACATTGTTTCCTATATCGCGTAGTTCTCTGATGCTTAATCCATAATATGCCATTTGTTGCTCTGCATCGCAAATTACTCTGCTTTGTATTTCACATTTTTCCATTACATCATCAACAGCCTTATTCCTTATTGTCTGAATATCCAATTCAATACTCTTTAGTTTTTCATCTACAATTTTTTGCAAATAGTTTTTATCAATTTGGATTGCAAAAGGAATACATTTTTTATTCTGTCTCAATGCTTTCAGTTCTTCCAACCACTCCGCAATTTGCTCATTTTTTTTAGCATAAGACTCCAGTTCGATGCGATCAAGCGCTTTTGCAGCTTTTCTTTCCCCTTCGGCCTCTTCTCTATATTCCTGTATTACTTCATCAATTGTCATATCACTCACTCTCCTTGTATGATTCCGGCAATGGTTGCCATGCGATAACTTTGCAATCACGTCCAGAAGAAACTTCTCCACCCCATCTTTTAAAATATTTGTTATAATATCCGATTTCGTATTTTTGGTTCATTTCCCCCTCATGAGTGCCTCCCATCATTCTGTATTCATACCAACAAAGAACATCATCATCATTTTCTGGCAATTTCTCACTACACGGAATCCAACCGTTATTATATTCTTCTTCATTTCCTACAATTTTTACTTTGCAGCCGAATTTTTCTTCAATATCCTGCATTGTTACTACTTTGTATTCCTCACGTTGCCAAAGAAGTATGGCCTTATTATAGGATTGCTTTCTTATAAAGCATTCATCTGCACTTGCATCGCAAATACATTCTTCATGCAGAACATTTATCGCTTTCAACAACTGATACCTTCCTTTCTTACAATTCCATTGTTCATCATTGCACTGAACATACTTTCAAATATTGGCACGGGTATAGAATTACCGGCCTGGTGATATAAAGTTCTATTCATTTTTCCTGGCTCAACTCTACAAGTTGCTTCTGCAGCATAAAAATCATCATCTAGATACCCCATTAACCGCCAACATTCAAGTTCCGTCAAATATCTGTATTTTCCATTACCAAGGTTAATGACCTGTGCAGGTGTTCTATCCTGTCTTGTTGTAATAGTATTTGCATAATCTTTGATTACAGTTGCCCTTCTGATCCCCTTCTTTCCAATCACGGAATAGACACTCGGCTGTGTTACTAAGTAGCAATTAGCAACCTCACCTGATTCAAGAAAGTTTGATATATTTTGCATTGGTCTTTTCCTCATCAATTCAAAATCAAAAGCATCTTTACCAAGAATCGATACAGTAAAACATCGCTTCCGTGCCTGTGGGATTCCATAATCACGGCAGTCCAACACTTTGTAATTATTGGAATACCCTAACTTTTCCATGTATGACAGGTAACGATTGAAATTGTTAATCATGTGCTTTGATAGAACATTCTTGACATTTTCCCAAATCACAACTTTGGGTTTCCATTCACCCATCTGTTCAATAATATGTACCGTTTCCCACATCAAAGAAGATCTTGTCCCTGAACCTTCATCGGCACCTTTTCCTTTGTTGATTCTACCTTCCGCTGCCGTTGCTTTTCCCTGATGTCCAGCAATGCTGATATCCTGGCATGGTGATCCATGAATTAGAATGTCCGGTTGAAGATTCCACCCAACAACCGTCTGTGGTGAATATGCTGATTCTTGTTCAAACATAGCATTGTATGATCTTACTGCCTTTTCATCAATTTCCACATAATCAATAGATTTTACCGGGACACCCATATTTCTAAGGGCAACCCTTGGTGATCCTATGCCACCGAAAAGTTCCAATATTTTCAATTTTTCTGACACATTCAAGCACCTTCCTTTCAATTATTTGCATAAACTACAATTACTTTTTTCCAGTAAGGCTCGTATTTTGCTTTTGCTTCTTTGAGTGCATCTTCAAAAAAAGTTTCGCTCAAATTACTGCCTTTATCATTTCCGCCCATTTCATCCCAGAGCCATTCTGCAATCTGTTCTTCAAAGTTTACTCTGTCAGTTTCGACATATTCCATGTATGGCACTTCGCAGTCAAGAATTTCATCAACGTAAAATCTCAAATCACCGCAATACGTGATCTGCTCTCCGTCGGTTGATTCTGTTCCTGCTAATACCACAATCGGCAAATCAGGATTTTCATAAATAAGTTTCTTTAATTCATCTGTATTCTTTGCTAATTCTAATGGAAATAGTTTCATTTTGTTTCACCTATCCTTTCTTCAAAATCCTCGCAAGTATCGTTGTATTCCGTCCAATCGGCACAATACTCACTCTCGCCATTGCAACATACCCATCCTTGGCTTTCTTTCTCGTATTGATGATATTTGCAGTTTCCGCATGTTTCACTCACTATTAATCCTCACTTTCTGCATATTTCCCACTTACAATCAATTCGTCAATCGCTCGCTCTAGTTCAGCATATGTGGCTTTTATTTCACATGATTTTCCGTTTTCATCGTTGTATTCTATCGTATGGCCGCTTGCATCCGATTCCCCTTGATGCACCACACAAGGATCATGGTTACAAAATCCAAAACCACCTACACCGTACTCTTTTTTTAAAAATGAAACTCTGTCTGACTGTTTCAGATTTTCAGAAAAGAACTTTGCTATTCGCTCCTTTCCATTGACAAAACCGCTCCCATGCATGGCATAGGCTGCTATTGGGTTAAACATTTCCGGGATAGGATCCTGTAAGAAATCAAATATGCTCATCTGATTCATGCTTTTCACCTCTTAATTCTACCGGCTTCTCACACCGCTCAAATTCGATCACCCATACGAAAGGATTAGCATCCCATCCATATGTATCAATATCTGATTTCTTGACAGTAGAATTCCATAAGTCAGAAAAATGACCTTTAGCACTATCGCCTAGAGCGTATTCTATATCACAGATACAACCTTCTTCTGTTGCACCTTTCTCTGTGATATCCTGCAACCGCTCCAATCTAACATCCGTAACCTTTAGCCAAATACGGGCGGCTTCTTTCGGCATATGAATAGATGGATGCCATGTATCATCTGACGGATACTCGTTATCATCACATGATGCTCGGTATACGTAACATCCATGCTCTTTTTTCTTTTCATTATAAATCCGCTCTGTTTCGTATTCGCATTCTCCCTCCTTGCTATCTAAACCACACTCCCAGCACGGACACCAGGCAAATGTCTCACGAACATACAAAATGTCTCCTACGTTGCACGGTGCTTTTCTGACACATGGTTCATTTTTGCCGTTATACAGCATCGGACCATCTTTAGCATAGCCTGTCCATTGTGGATTTTCTCCAGGAAGAAATTTAACAATTCGTCTTGTACATGTCTTTCTTCCACTAAGAAGGGCCTTTACCATCTCGGTATTGAATAGAATTGGTTTTATACTCATCCTTCCTTACTCTCCTTCCACACGATCTATGCATTTATTGCATATGTTTGCAATCTGCATAAACTCTAAATTTGTAAATGCACAACCTTTAGCAAGTGGTGCTACCATTTCCATCAATTGCCTTGCTTGCACCATCGTTATATTTTTGTTTCTTTCTTCTCTTTCTGCTTCTTTTTTCTTCTTTATGTACTTCAAATAATATTCATGGTTGTACTTTCTTTCGCAATCCAAACACCGCTTGTATATTGTGTACACTTTTCCGTTTTTTTGTTCCTTGACAACTCTGAATTCGCTTATGTCCTTTACTTCACCGCACTTATAGCACTTTCGTTCCATTTCTATCGCCTACTTTCTTTGAAATCTCATATGCCTTTCTTGTTTTGAAGTTTGACATTGCAAAGTCTATTCCACCGGTTGCAATTCGGTAACGCATTTTTCTCGACGGAAAATTTTTGATCTCTGCCAGTTCTTTCAGTGAATAGATCATCCCTTTCCATACATACCTTTTCTTACCATTGACTTTTGGGACCCGTTCAAGCACTTTGCTTTCAATGCAGTTGTCACAATCGCATTTATTACAATCCAGGCACATATTGATTTTTTCTTTACTATCTTTCATTCATGTTCCCTTCCTTCAAGCAATGCATCCATCTTGTTCAATGCTCTTCCATGCAGTGTACACACCCACTTGTATGTATAACCCATTTTGCAGGCTATGGCTTCCCATGTCATATAGTGATAGTATCTGCAGTATAGAAGATTGATATAATCCGCATTATCCAATGAATCAATAACCTGCATGATATTTCTTTTCATGTTTACAAATCTGACAATGTCTGCTTTGATTTCATCCTGTAAGTCAACAATTTGGGTGACGGCATCTGCCATTCTTTCCTGACTTCCGGATGATTTGACATGTTCGCCATCCGAGGATGCAGTAACTTTTGTCGCCATGCATCGAAGTCTTTCCACTTCTTCTGACTTCTGGTTGATTAAGTTATCCAGTTTCTTGATCTGATTCAAATAATCAATTGCTTTCACTCTCACTAACTCCTTTGCTTTTAATTTACCCGCCCTATTAACAAAATCAGGGACCATCGTCCAAAGTCTTTCTTGGAATGTTTCTGTGCAGCATCGCTTTTTCAAGTTCGCTCATTTCTGTAACTGTTCTTTCCCTCTGTGGGAAGTTATTGAATTGATTCTTGCTTTTTGGCTTTGGTCGTTCCTTGTCTCTCTTCGCCCAGTTTCGTATAGTCGCATAATGGCTTTTGTATTTCTTTCCCGTAGATGCAACATAGGATGACAATTTTTCAATCCGGTCATCAATGTCAGGAAACTCTTTCTTCAGCTTTTCCATTTCTTCATCCGTCAATAAAACATTGTCATATTCACCATATTTGTGTTTCTGTATTTTTTTCTTTGGTGCATGTGCTGATTCGACAGAATCAGATATATTTTTATCTATATCTAATCTATTCTTATCTTCTCTATTCTTTTCTGTTGCGTTACATTGCGTTACTGTATCGTTACATGTAACGTTACTATCACACAGAAGTTGCTTTTGCTTTTCTCTGTGTTTTGCAACCCTTTTCCTTGTTTGCTCCCTGATCTTTTCAAGGCTGTCAATGTTTTGGTGCTTTTCCCAGTTCGGTATCGTTATAACACCATCAACAAGTTCAACCATACCAAAATCTTCAAATGTACGAAGTGCCATCTGAACCGTTGCTTCTTTTCTCCTGAATATTGTTGCAAGCATCTTGTCAGTGTATGCAATCTTGTTTCCCATAACGAAAACACCATTGTTGTTCTGCTTTCCTGCAAGGCAAAGAAGTTTGAACCATATCACAATAATTGAATCTGCTTCAGGAAGGCTTTCAATCAAAAGTATCTTTTCATCATCAAACACATCCGTTGTGATCTTTATCCATTTGACATCTGCCATCAGACATTCACCTGCCTTGCATATCCTCTGAATGCTTCTTCATTCATTGATCTGTATGCTTCCACAGTTTCACATCCTGCCAGTTCCGGATGACTGGCCTGGATCTTTTGTCGTGCCCTTCTGACCGATTCAAACTGCGGAAATCCATACTCTTTCAAGTGCAAAAAGAACATTGGTATAGACATGTTTTCAATGTCAATTCCGTTTCTTTTGCCGATTCTCGACACTACACAATAGTACAGTACATTATCACTATTCCTTGCACCCGGATTGTTTTCCAAAATATCTTTCACCAGGTCTGTTGTCGTCTTCAAATTATCCATTACCTTCACCTTCTTCCAAAATATTGGCTGCATATTTTTTGTAAAATTTCATGAATGTGTCGAACTGCATTGTCACAAGCACTTCCGCACGATTCTTTTTATGGAACACCACAGGCATATCCCCTGTGTGTTCCGAATCCCTCTTTGCCTGCTCCATCCAGTCATATAAGTTCATTCTCTCGACAGATTTCGCTTCAATATGTATTCCGGGCAATCCTACAACATCCGCATCACCATTTAAACCGCAATATTGTTGTCCTCTCCTGCAGTCGAAGCCATATTCACGAAACATTGATGCTAATTTTCTTTCAAATCTTGCACCCTTCTGTTTGCTGTTAATCGGCATATTACACCTGCCTTCTAGTTGAACGGAAGTCCGTCAAAGTCTTCCGGAACATTCATAAAATCATCATCCGTATTTACCGGTTGTGATCCCTGCTGATTGCCGTCACTCTTCTTTTCACAGAAATCCTGATGTTCAACAACAATATCCGTGGTATACACTGTTTTTCCATCATCATTCTTGTAACTTCCTGTCTGAATCCTTCCTGTTACACCAATTTTCATGCCCTTATGGAAATATTTTTCTGCAAATTCTGCTGATTTTCCAAAAGCCACACAATTGATGAAATCCGCTTCCTGTTGTCCTTCCTTCTTGAATGTTCTGTCAACCGCCAAAGTATATCTGGCAATTGCCATCGAAGTTTCATTTTGTGAATATCTCACTTCCGGATCTCTTGTAAGTCTTCCGATTCCGTTCCAATTATTCATGTTCAATCCTCACTTTCCGCATCCTTCCTGATGCTTATATTCATAGCCACGATTTACCAAATATGTTTCTAAATTCGTTTCTTGTGCCTATATTCGCTTCAAAATGTGTCTGTGCTAACTTCTTCAGGTGTAAATCTAAAGGTCTGTTAAAATGCACACCTGCGCTTCCTGTGTGATGTGCTGCACATAATGGTGCAACATATCCATACTTATCTGATATCTTCCTATTTGCATTTCCGTAAAAGATATGATGCACCTGCACATACGGACTGCCGCACACAAAGCAATGTGTCATGTCTTCGATCACTACTGACTTCTTTGCCATGCTGCATTCATCCTTTCCAGTTCCTCCGGAGATAATGTTTCAATCCCCAATTCCTTGCACTCACTAACAATTCCATCAATAAACACAGACATTTCTTTTGAATCAAATGTACTACTGCCAAAGTAGACCTGCAGTTGATGTCCGGATCTTCCATTGACCGTGATATCACCAAGGTCAATGCAGGTCCGGTATAATTCTTTCATTGCGTCAACTGCTTCCGGCTTGACAATGACATGTGTAAATGACCTGCTGTATCTTTGTAAGCAATCAAGGTATACAGACCACTTATCTGAATTGACGGCTTCGGCAATCTTCTGCATAAGCACCCAAGCATAGGCATTTGAATCAAGGCTTCTTTTTCTTCTAAACCTGGATGCTTTGACAGTAAGTTTTACACAGTCCTTTATAGAATCAACCGAAGCAAGTGCAGACTGTTCATTGATTGTGAATGTGATTTGTGCTTGTCCGGTCTGCCAATCTCTGCTGATTTCTTTTACCTTGCCTGTGAACTCCATATCACACCTTCTTTATGTCTTCCCAGTGATCGTTGATGTTGCGAAACTGAATTTCATTCAGATCTTCAAGGCAGTTTACCTTGTACAGTTTCGTGATTTTGGAAATATCAATCCCATCATTCTTGCATCGTTCAACCAGTGATTTCACTTTAACACCCGATATTTTTGCGGTTTCAGTCTTTTTTTTCTCTACTTCTGCATCCTTACCGGATCCATTCTGCTTGTGGTATTCATCAGAATCGGCATCTTTGGTATCATCAAGAAGGAAAAGACCATTCAAAGCATACTTTCTTGCATAACTAGATGCAGTCCCTGTCACCTGACTATCATCCATTCCTTTCTTGCTTTCTGCTTCCCTTGCAAATGCTGCAGCAGACACACTGTCTTTCGATTCATTGTCATACAGGGTTGCTGTTGCTTTCACATAGATTCTTCCACCAATTTCAACCATGTTATCTTCTAAAACAAGATGGCATTTGTACTGGTCAAGGTATGGTTTGACGGCTTCAAAAATGCCTTCTGCATTTCTATACTTGTAATTGCCGAAAGAATTATACAAATTCTTTGGTGCTTTAATCGTAGTCTGAATCTGACCAAGTTTTTCTGCTATACTCATTATTCTTCACCGCCGCCCTTTTCTACAAGTTCAAGTGTCGCTTTTATCTCCGGATTTTTGGATATCGCAGTTGAAACAAATTCCGTTGCTTTCACCAAATCATTAAAACAAAATTCAAGTCTGTTGTATTTTGCGTCTTCCATCGCTATTTTCCACATATCTATCACCTTTCCTTTCTATCCTGTTGCGTTCAATCCACTAACGTATACTGGATGTCTCTTTCAGCAAAAAACTGCACCAGTTCTTCAACCTGTTTCTGTGTCATATTTGCTTTGAAACCTATCCATGAAGCCTTGATCACTTCATCAAATGATGGAATAAATGCTTCTTCCGGCTGATCCGGTTCATCAATCGGCGGCTCCGTAACAAACTTAGGTGTTGGATGAACCGCTTTCTTTTCTGCTTCCTTTGCTTGTGTTTCTGCCTTTTTCTTTGCCATTTCTGACAGTCTGTTCGCTTCATTTATGGCTTTTCCAATATCAAGTGTAGAAATATAAGTCTGTTGTGCTTCAAAGCCGTATTCGGGCAATGTGGCAAGTGTAGCCATATCGTTGCTGAACTGTTGAATTGCTTCTGTGATTGTTTCTCTGATCTTCTTCATTGAGGTAGATGCATTCAGCCACTTATTGTCAAAAATCTGTTCAAAGGAAAGACAATCGGGATGCTCACAACCATTCCAGTATTCCTTGATGGCAGCCATCTTTTCATTTTTCTGCTTTTCTTCAAATTCTTTTACCTGCTTATCAATAACCTGAACAGGCTTGTCAATAATATTGATGATCTCATTGACTTTCGATTTGAACTCATTGAACGGCTTCATATACTCTCTTTCTCTTTTGATACGTTCGTCATTCAATGCCTTTTTCAGTTTGTTCAAACTGGCTTTGTCTGCCTTTGCTTCCTTGATCTGTTCCTCTGTATAAACCATCGTTTCATACATCGAAACCTTTTCTGCCAATTCCTGTTTCAGTTCGTCATAATTAAAACTGATTGCGTCAGGAATCTGAACTTCGTTCACTTTTAATTCCATTGCGGTTTGATCTCCTTTCTATCTTTCATATGGCACTTCTTTTCTGTAATCTCCCATGCATTCTTCACAGATCCAATCATCATTGATGTAAAATGCATACTCATCACGAATTGGTTCATCACATTCAGAACATCTTGGGAGCTTGTCCAAAATTTTCTGCTGCTCTGAATCCCATGCTTCAAAATCTGCAACCGGATCATCTGTATACTGCACTTTGATCACTCCTTTTCCACGGATTCAACCATGCCATTGCCAAGGATAATGTCATATCCTTTCTTGTCATGTAGTTCCTGCAATTCTTCCAAGGTAGCCTGTCCTTCAAAAATAATTTTAATGTCCATTTTTTTCTCCTTTCGCTTTACTTACAGTTCATCTGTTTCAATATGTACCGCTTCCAGTGCTTTTTTTAACAGGAAATCTGCCATTCTTTGTTTAGCAATTCCTGTTTCATCACAAATGGCATCCAATGTGTCATTAACTTCTTTGGAAACCCAAATGCAACCACCGTTCTTTCCAACCGGTTTTCCATTTTGCTTGTGAATTATTATCTTATCCATTTTTTTCTCTCTCCTTTTCTTTCTGTGCTTCTGCAGCAAGGATGAATCTTGCCGTAGCTTCTTTGAATGTTTTGATTCTTCTTGCTCTCTCCTCATCTGTTAAATCAGGAATCAAAACTGTGGCAGTACAGTTTGAAAATTTGAATACCTTTACTTGTTCCATAGCAATCAGCTTTCCTTCCTTTGAAGACATTTTGTTTCATTGTTATCCTATTCAGATGATGGTTGTCAGGTTCTCATCCATCCTGCATAGCCTTCCCTTTTTTAATTCTACTATTAGTAGAGTACGAGGGTAAAAAAATATACTCTTGCGGCATATTATACAGTTTACTCATCATGCAGACTTCAGGAATTCCAGGAACCACTTTTCCCTTTTCCCAGTTTATTACGGTCTGTGTTGATACGCCCATTTTTTCGGCCACCTGCATTTGAGTCATTCCCGCATTTACACGTGCTGCCGCCAAAGAAATTTTTAATGTTTCCACTTAAAATCTTCTCCTTTCCAAAACTTTGATGGTCTTATTATATATCTACTTTAAGTAGATGTCAATACATTTTGTAAACTTTTTTTATTTTTTATTGAATTATTTTCTACTTTATGTTATATTATCTTTAACAGAAAGGATGTGATTTCATATGAGTGATGAGCTTTATAAAAAGATTTTTTCATCCAATTTACGAAAATATATGGATTTGAATGGTAAAACGCAAGTTGATCTTATAACTGACCTCGGATTTAATAAATCTGCCGTATCAACTTGGTGCAACGGAACCAGATTGCCACGAATGGATAAAGTTGATGCTCTAGCAAGATATTTTGGAATTCGTCGGTCTGATTTGATAGAAGAAAAATCTGACTCCCCCATAGATTCACATTACTACCTCGATGAGGACGCACGTGAAGCAGCAGAGTTCTTACATAAGAATCCTGATTACAAGGTTCTCTTTGATGCTTCTCGAAAAGTCAAGAAGGAAGATATTGAATTTGTAAAGCAGATGCTGGACAGATTTTCAAACTAAAGAGTACAATAAGGAGGCGTAGAAAGTTATGAACAACAAATGGTACTTAAAAACATGGCTTATCTGTATACTTTTTTTCTTTTGGTTCCTTTATGGAATCCCTTTGATTGTTGGCATTATTCTCTTGATACTAAAATTAAGAAATGAACGCACATTTGCAACAAAGTATGAAAGCCTGGTAGAACAGAACGACAGTTATGAAAAATCACTAACCCCAGAACTTAAAGATGCCGCCAACTTGGATATGCACATTAAATCTCTTCACAAAGAAGCACAGCAAATTGAATCAAACATTGACTCATTAAAGCAGACGGCACTTGATCTTGAAAAGCAAATAAAAGAAAAGCAGAATGATTTGATTGTTCTTGATGAAGAAATCTCAATTCAGGAATTTGGTTTATATAAACCACAATATGATTTTGCTTCTGCCCTTGATTACAAAGAAAAACTGGCAGAAATAAGAGATTACCAAAAAGATCTCATCAAATCAAAACGTGCGGTAACCGGTGTCACAGATTGGCAAGTAAACGGAAATGCAACTAAAGGTCGTAAAATGGTTGCTGATACGCAAAAACTTTTACTTCGTGCCTTTAACAACGAATGTGACACGGCGATTTCGAAAGTGCACTATACCAATTTTGACGCATCATTACATAGAATTCAAAAATCTGCTGAAGTCATTTCAAAACTTGGCACCATTATGGATATCTCTATTACTAAGATGTATTTGGATGCTAAAATCAAAGAATTACGACTTGCCTTTGAATACCGGCAGAAGCAGCAGGAAGAAAAAGAAGATGCCAAAGCAGCACGTGCGGAGCAACGTGAACAAGAACGATTACAACGTGAAATCGAAGCAGAAAAACGTAAAATTGAAAAAGAACAAACGCATTACTTGACGGCATATGAAAACATAAAGAAGCAACTTGAAAAAGATCCCACTAATCAAGAATATTTACAAAAGAAAGCTGAATTTGAAAACGTTCTCGCCGACATCGAAAAATCGTTATCTGATATTGATTACAGGCAAGCTAATATCCGAGCAGGATATGTGTATATCATATCTAATATTGGTGCATTTGGAGAAAACGTATATAAGATTGGAATGACCCGCCGCCTCAATCCACAAGATCGTGTGGATGAACTTGGCGATGCATCTGTTCCTTTCAAGTTTGATGTCCATGCTATGATTTTCTCAGATGATGCACCAGCTCTCGAAGCAGCTCTTCATCGTGCTTTTGAAGATAAAAAATTAAATATGGTCAACCAAAGACGTGAGTTCTTCAACGTCACATTGGATGAGATTAAAGAAGTTGTTCGGAAAAATTACGATAAAACTGTCGAATTTATTGACATTCCGGATGCAGAACAGTATCGTATCAGTAAAAAAATGCGTGAAAATAAAGTGTTGTAAGTCCTTTTTATGGGACAATAATTTTTGTACAATTAGGGGAAGGAGGAACACACAATGCACAACGACACTATCAACGTAGTAATGGCTGACATGCCCACTACCATCAAAGAATACGTAGTGGCGAATCCGGATTTGAGTTATACCATCGTACTCAACCCACGCCACTCACACATGCAACTACTTAACGCATACCACCATGCTATGAAGCACATCGAAAATGGGGATTTCGACAAAGATTGCTCTGCTGACTTCATTGAAATTTATGCACACGAACATGAATAAGGAGAGATTTAAGACTATGAAAGAAATGACAGATCATGAACAAAAAGCCATATTTGCGGAAAATCTTCTTCATTATATGGCGATAAACCAGAAGCAGCAAACCGAAGTTGCAAGGGATTTAGGATTCAATGCCACTACATTGAATATGTGGTGCAATGGAAAATCATTTCCCAGTACTAGTAAAATAAGAAAGCTTGCTGATTATTTCAGAATTGAGATATCTGATCTAACAGATAAAAAAAATCCCTCTAACGATAATGACATCAAATATTCGGATGCTTGTACAAAAATCCGTTTAAATGATGAACGATTTAAAAAGATTATCATTGAGTATAATGAGATGCCTTTAACAAAAAGACAATTGATATGTGATTTCTTTGAGACATTTATTCTTTAAGAAAAAGTGGCTGACGCAATCAAATATTGTAACGGCATTTATTGTAGAGTAAATTTTTGTCCTCTTGACCGTATACTATATATATGATTCACGTTTAAAACACACTTATTTTTTACAAAACGGGGGTGCATCTTATGTATTACAATTTTGAAACTCTAAACTGCCATGAAGTAATTGTTTATTTAAGGAAATCACGATCTGACGATCCAAACATGACAGTAGAAGAAGTTCTTGAAACTCACGAACAAATGCTTGAAGAATATGCAGAACAGCATCTAAACGGAAAATTGCAAGAGAAAAACATCTACCGGGAAATTGCTTCGTCTGAAACACTCGCCGGCAGACCTGAAATTCAAAAAATACTAAAAGAAATTGAATCTCCGAGAATAAAAGCTATTCTGGTTGTTGACGTACAAAGGCTTTCAAGAGGGGATTTGGAAGATGCCGGTAAGCTGATAAAAATATTGAGATATACAAATACCAAAGTCATAACCCCGATACGAACCTATGATTTACACGATGAATACGATCGTGATGCTTTTAAGCGAGAATTGGAAAAGGGAAATGATTATCTTGAGTATTTCAAGAAAATTCAGGCAAATGGACGAAAGGCATCCGTTGAACGTGGAAACTATATTGGCTCCATTCCACCATATGGCTTCAATAAAACCTGGATAATGGAAGGCAAAAGAAAATGTCCAACGCTTGAAGAAAATAAGGCAGAAGCAGATGTAGTACGGATGATTTTCGATATGTTTGTAAACCAGGGAATGGGAAGATGGCACATTTGCTATAAATTAAACGAACTTAATATCAAACCACCGCATTCAGATAAGTGGTCCCCTGAATCAATTTATGATATGCTTTCAAATGTACATTACATCGGCAAAGTAAAATGGAATTGGCGAAAAACTGTAAATGTGATAGAAGATCAGGAAGTCATACATACAAGACCTAAAAACAGCGAATTTCTTATCTTTGAGGGCAAACATGATGGTATTGTTTCAGAAGAAATCTTTCAAAAGGCACAAGAATTGAAAGGGAAAAATGCAAGATGCAAGCATTCAACTCAAATAGTAAATCCTCTTGCTTCTCTCTTGTACTGCCGGTGCGGAAGAGCAATGGCTTTTCGTCGATACGACGGTAAAGACAGAAAATACAAATCCGACCCTCGATTTCTTTGCATGAATCAACACTATTGTCACACCGGTTCCGTAACATGTACTGAAATGTATGCAAAATTGTATGAAGTCTTGGAACAGTGCATTGAAAATTTTGAAGAAAAACTTAAAGACAGCAAAAATGATTCTGTGAAGTTACAAAACAATGTGATTGCAAATATCCAAAAAAGGCTGCATGAGTTAGAAGAAAAAGAAATATCCCAGTGGGAAGCACAGTCTGACCCGGACGAATCCAAAAGAATGCCGCATCACATTTTTGAAGTATTAAACAAAAGACTGTTAGCGGAAAAAGCCGAACTGCAGCAGGCACTACGTAAAGCCTATGAATCTATGCCAGCACCTATTGATTATCGAGAAAAGATTGTTTCTTTCCAAAAGGCACTTAATATGTTGGAAGACAATACTATTAGTGCTGAAGAAAAAAATAAGTATCTGAAAACAATCATTGAAAGAATTGATTACACCAGAGATAAAACATATCGCATGACCAAGAAACAGTTAGAAACAGAGGGTCTTGAAGAAGGACACATCATAAGAAAAGCCGGATGGATATCACCACCATTTGATATCAAAGTAACGTTAAAATTTTAGCACTTTCCTTTGTATTTATCATATACATCATCTATGGGCGAGTTCTTCCGTTCCGATGTCAGTCAAAACGCCAGCCACCTTGCGGTTCGTGTTTGAATAACGCTGGGACAGATAACGCATTGCCGCACCGACCTCTCCGTCGGGACCTCCGTGTCACGCTAAGGGATAGAAATGAACACTTTACCATATACCTCTCTTTTATAATTTACCTTTTGAATTTAATTCTTGCAATAAACTTTGTCCCATTTATTTCGTAGGATACACCATTTCTCATCATATCTCTATATAAAGAAATCGTTCTTAAAATTATCAATATTGAAAAAATCAAAAAACATAAATAAAGAATAAAAGGGAAAAAAGTAATTAAAATGTTCCACGTTTTTATCTTAGTAAAATCTGAGTATAAATTCCAATTTCTAAGGCTTAATCCATATAAAAAATCAAATAAAGGGATTGCAAAATAGAAAATCAAAGCGGTACCATATGCTAATATATAATGTCCATCATAATATTTCGAGAAAATATTCCATCCCTGATAATCTGATTTTTCTTTATATGTTTTATAATAGGATAATCTTACTAATATATCAATCCTTATCATGTAATAACTTTGACGAGTTATTACATAAGAATTATAAATATAAAATAATCCTAAAACATATGAAACGACAGGCAAAAACAAAAAATATATCATTTGTTGCTGAATAATTCCATCAGCGCCTACTGGCAATATTAAAATACCTGCATACACCAACAATGTAAAATAAAAAATATTATATGACCTGTTCGCATATCCTTCTCCAATTTGAACACCTAACTTTGATTCCTCTAATAGATTTGAAATATTATTACTCATACACAGCCCCTCCATTCTTACTACAAACACAGCAAACTATTTTTACCAACATTTTCCACCTATAATATACACAAACTTTCATTATTTGTCAAATAAATCATATTCAATCGAGTAGGAGGTAAATTTAACTAAATTTCCCGACCTCTCACACCACCGTGCGTACCGTTCGGTACACGGCGGTTCAATCAACTTAACAAGTAACACACCTTTCGGTGTAGTAATCTAACATTGAGACTAATCCAAATGAGGTTAGTCTCTTTGTACTTATAGCCTTTTGTATCCATCCATTGTGGGCAAGTCTTGCATATCTGTCTCCGCAATACGCTATTTTAAATGCTGCCCATCTTGGTACATCAAGCTTCATAAGGTTCTTTGCTCTGTTTTGTGGAGTTTTCCAATGTTTCCAAATGCACATACGAAGTCTATATCTGATGTTGCCATCTAATTTTCGACAAAGTGTTTTCATACTGCCTATTTTGAAGTAGTTTATCCAACCTCTTATGAGCTGATTAAGTTTCTCCACTTTATAGCTGTTGCTAACACCCCAGCTACGACAGGTGAGTTCTTTCATTCTCTTCTTAAACTTCACTACTGATTTTGCATGTGGTTTTGCCTTAAACTGATGTGCTCTTGTGTCAAAGTAGAACCCAAACCCAAGGTATTTAAGTCCGCTTGGTCTGTCTACTTTACTCTTTGTCATGTTGACCTTGAGACCTAGTTTCTCCTCAATAAATCGAGATATGTTTCTCATTACCCGATTTGCAGACATTTCACTTCCAACCATGATAATACAGTCATCTGCATATCGCACAAAGTTAAGCCCTCGCTTTTCCATTTCCTTATCAAGTTCATTGAGCATGATGTTTGCCAATAACGGCGAAAGATTTCCTCCTTGCGGTGTTCCCACAATAGAATCCTCATATTCATCGTCAATCATGATTCCGCTGACAAGGTATTTCCTTATGATAGAGATAACATCTCCATCTTTTATAGTTCTGCCTATGATAGTCATAAGCTTGTCATGGTTTACCGTGTCAAAGAACTTTTCCAAGTCAATGTCTACAATCCAATCGTTACCATCATTCATCATGTCAAGTGCTGTTAGGATTGCTTGCTGTGCACATCTATTCGATCTGAATCCATAACTATGTTCATGGAATTGTTCCTCGTAGATTGGTGTTAATACCTGTGCAATGGCTTGCTGTATGAATCTGTCTGTTACTGTTGGTACTCCTAGGTTTCTGACACCGCCATCAGGCTTTGGTATCTCCACTCTTCGTACTGGTTGAGGTTTATACTTTCTTGTCCTCAACTGTTCCTTGATGATTTCGCCGTTCTTTTCAAGATGTTCTTTGAGTTCCGTGTACTTCATTCCGTCCACTCCCTCTGCACCTTTATTTCGTACGACTTGCAGATATGCGCTGTTGAGATTACCGCTAGATAAAATCTGCTCCATTAGACTACTTGTGTCCATGCGTTCTTTCCTTTCCGTCCCGCTTGATTTGACCATCTTTTACCCGATTGGTTACGGCAGATGTTGCCATTTCTGCAATACGAGACATACTCAAACTTATTGATTGTTCGCCCCTTTGCTCCATCTCCATTACAGAGAATTCTTCACTACTATGGGCTCGGCTGACTTCTCACAGTTCGTTGTTACTAGGCTAATGAAACCTCTGTGAGACCTCCACGCTTAAGGTGCACGCTCTTTCTCTCCATATATCCGCCACATTTACTCTGCTACTACAAAAGTGATAGTTATTAGACTTCGTTGCTTTAGGCCAACTTATCTCTCGCAGCCTAGCCTTATATGTGATTTCTGTTCGTCGGACCAGAGATTTGCTTACAGCTTCCTTCAGATTCCACCTCACGATGGACACCCTTGCTGTTCGGCTATACACTTCCCACTATCTGGGCGTGTTCGGGACTTTCACCCGTTAGAGCGCGCCCATGGCGCGCAAACTAAAAAGGACCAGCACCTTCCGGCACTGGTCCTCTCCTCCTACTTTTAATCATAAGCATTTCAGCAATTTCTTCAAGCCGACCTTGCCGACCTTGCCATTTCTCGTCCATTTATTGGACTTCCGGAACGCATTGACCGCTTTCGTGGTAGCGCTGCCCCACTTTCCATCGATGGCTCCATTGTAGAATCCCTTGGTTTTAAGGGCCTTCTGGATGGACTTTGTGACGTATGTAGTATTGTGGCTTTGATCAAATACCGATTTAAAATCTCCTTTAACCTGATAGTGCGGACTATCAGGAGACTTTGCCCAGTTGGCGCCCGGCTCGAATCCATACTTCTCCATCACCGCAATGATAATCTGCGTATCTTTATCCGCAGCATTCCAGATGGCTTCCCCTTTGCGGATTGGAACTACATCCACCGCCTTTTTCAAGCAATGAATACTATTAAGTGTCCAAGTGATCTGCACCATGCCGGGACGCGCATACGCCGCCGGTACTCCTGCCGCAAGACATTGTGTCCGCGTGCGTCCCTGTCCGTAGAGATAGTTCTGTCTCTCTCTTGTTCGATAAGTCTCGATCACAAGTGGATTGACACCTTTTGCCTTGATCTCCGCCAGCGCCGCCGCAAGCATGATCTGAACCAGCTTATTCAATTTTTTTGTGTTTCTGCACTGATCTGTTACATTACTCATTTCTTTCTTCCTCCTTAGGTTCTGCAATTTCTGTAGCTTGATTGATTAACTTCTCTGTGACAGCAAGCCCTTTGATAAGGACAGTCGGTACATTATAGCCAAGTTCCACAAGATTTTCAATGATACTCCGGACTTCGTTGACCATCAGGCATGCCAGCGTAAACCAGCCAATCAAATTCAAAAATGCCAGGTCCACATGCAGGACATCTTGTCCAAGTCGCACAAAAACTGTGGATATGATAAATGCTACTGCTATCAGTACCCAATATCCCAGTTTCTTTAGGATGCCTTTAAGACCGATCGCGCTGGATTCTTTCCTTGCACATCGGGACTTGTACCAACCGGTCAGCCAGTCAAAAACGTTCAGCACAAGGTACGCGGCAAAAATGTACCAATAGATTCCAAATACTGCGGTAAGCAATGTAACCACCGCTCCTGCAGCCATGTTGTAAGTGTCATAAATTGTTCTCATTGTTTTCTTTCCTTTCTGCCTCGCGGGCGCAACTAAAAAAAGAGCTATTCGCTCTCCGTTTCTTGTTCTTCTTTATAAGAGATATTAATGGCATCCAGTTCTTCTAAAGTATTGCAATCCTTAATACGTTCTTCAAATTCTTGCTGCTTGATCGTAAACGGCTGAACGTACGCATAGATTGCTATGCTCACCTGCTCCAGTTCATCCAGCGTGTAGCACTCTGCCTTTCCGCCACGCGTATTCCACATAGCATCAAAATCTATGTCATTTGATTCACAGTACTGCTTTCGCTGAATGAGCGCCGCCAGCAGATTTTGTTTTTCCTTTGTGACAGAATACTGTTGAAGAACTCCTTTCACGTTGACCTCCACATAAGAGTCAGCCAGGAACTTCTCCAATTCATCATGCGTAAGTTGAATTTTTTCCTCTTTTTTCCTTGTCAGGATTTTCTCCGGATTTACACCCTCGTCAAGTTCTTCGCATTGACGCAACGCATTCTCTTCGTATGTCAGTGTTGGATCCGGGATGTAAGGCTCATGTTGACAGATCCACTTTACGCCATCCAGGTAGATGTCGTATCCATCCTCCGTTATTTCATAGGACAATTGGTTGCTAAATTTTTTCATCTTAAATCTCCTTTCTGATTTTTTAGTACAAATTTTCTAGGCAAAATTCTGTATGAATATTGGTGGCTTTTTTTTCATGACCTGAACTTCCTGAACCAATATAAAACACTTCGTCGCCAAAGCAATCACAACAAGCGTTATACCCATAGTGATCAACAATGAATTTTGTGAAAGTTTTGGTGTCAATATTAAAAACATACAACGTGTTCGCTTTATTTAGCGCTGTTATATAAATCAAGTTGCCAACTTTTACTGCGGTGCCCCATGATAATCCTGGAGACACAACATCCTCGATAGTTTTAAAAGCTCCTACATGGAAGATTTTAATTTTAGCGGATTTAGCACAGATGAGATAAACTTTATCGCCTACAGTGATCGAAGCTGTTATAGCGCCATATATATCTGCCGCATCCGCGTCTGTTAAGTTCGCGCCCTGGGTAAAGGTATTGGTTATAAGGCTGTAATAATAGTAGTTATTTTTATAACTGATGTATTGTGACGACAAAAGCCTGATAGCGCCACCCTGCATAAAAGCAGATGCTCCCTGCGCCGCAAGCGGAATACTGACGTTTCTATCCGTCCAGGTATTCCAGGAAATGTTGTACTGGTATAAATGAATTGATACGCCTGTCCAATTGCCAAAGTACAGAATTGAGTCACCAACTAATACAGCATTATTCTGCCATTGATGCTCGACTGGAGACGAGGCCAGTTTAGCCCACGTATTACTGACAATGTCATAGCAGTACATAGACTTGAAGTCTCCGCCTCCTGCACAGCTTCCATGAACATAAATTCGTTTGCCATGACAAACAGCGGTTGCTCCGTTAAAGTTCACCGGTGCATTTGCCAAAGTGCGGAAAGTGTTTTTATGTTTTGCTGCAAATTTAGCTGGTGTTGGAAAAATCTTTTTTACATTCGCCGCCATTGTGGCAAAGGTGGCATCTGGCGCGGTACTGACACCCATATCAGTGATGGCAGATGCTATAGTACCTTTTCCATCACTGACATTTTTTTTTACGTCATCTACAGCTTGTGATAACGCAGTAATAGCCTTGTTACTTTTTTTCATCTGTGTATCAATGATGTCCATATTGTCATTCTGATCATTAACGCTATAGAAATCATTTTCTTCCGGCTTTTTCAGTGCATAGTTTACTGTTGTCTTCATTACATTACCTCCTCTCGTAACTGCTTATGCGTATATGTGTTTAATTGCTTGTTTGTAAATTCAGCCAACATTGCATACGTATTATATTTCAAATCTATATCCATTATCATATTTGCTGGTATTACTCTCTTCATAAGTTCCTGTGTATCACTTAACATGTTTTTACTGGTTAATTCGATTTTGCAAGTTATTTTATACTTATCAGGCTCTATACTAAGTTCGTATCTTTCCTTGCCGCAGATAGAATCCAGCATCTGTTCCAATTTTTTCACCGTGAACGGCCGCTGCTCCACAACACGGCTTTTAATGTTGTTCCGCCGCTCCGCCAAAGAATATGAATCTTTTGGTTTGATGTGCAGCATTGTTTCCCATCGATCACAGCCATGCGAATCTAACGTATCCAAAAAATTGTTGTCCCAAATACTTTCACAACTTTTCCAGAGTTTTTCTGCCTGATCCTGCTCTGCCCTTGCCAGTTTTTTCATTTCATTAAAATCTCGCAGCCACTCAGGCAGGTAGTTTATCAATTGCCTATCCACTTATATCACCAACTTTCGGTATTTTATAGGTATCTACCGTAAAATTACCGGCAGTTCCATTTAACATTACGCTTGATACATCACTAATTCCATTGATAGGTAAAAGAATGCTTTCAATGCGCCCCACTCGAATAATGGTCTCTGTATCATCTTCCCATGTCTTTCGTAGCTCTAAAAAATAGTTCTCGACTGCAGAAGAAACACTATCCTTGACATCTTCCCAGGCATATCCACTTTGGTACACTAAGCCGCAGGAGATATTTACCGTCTGCTCTGCTGCTGCCTCGACGGTAACTACATGACCGATCGGCGCCAAGCCAACTCCTGTTCCGTCCTGTGTCGGATCAAATGCTTCCTGCAGTTCTGTTACCACAACAGCAGATGGCACATTGTGATCTGCTCCTGTAATCACTAATTTAACGGTTCCGCCACCGTTCCAAACAGGAATTACCTTGCAACCACCGACGGCTTGAAAGCTGTCTGCTTTTTCCTGGTATTCTTTTCGATTACCGCCAAACGCCACTTCATTGAAAGAGTCAAAATATCGCTCTCGAAGAGCTTCCTCATCCTCATCATCTGTCCCCGATACAAGGATTGAATCAAATGTCACCTCTTCGATATCGCCATCCCCATCCATTGGTATGATTTCATCCTTAACCTCATTGCCTTCTGTTCCTGCTTCGGAGCATGTTATTGCATAATAGCCATCGGATAACTTTTCAGTAACAGTATAATTATGCTCACCGATGTTGAACTCACTACCAATAGGAATCTCTAAATCATCCGGTACGATCTTGATTTTTAAAACAGCGGACGTTCCTTCTTTTACAAAAATTCCACGTTCTGCTGCCCTTTTTATCAAATAGTAATAAGATGCCGTATCCGCAAAGCACTCGTCCTCGATTAAACTCATATCCGCATATACCTGTTCAAGTTCTGCCGCCATTGGGCCGATTGCATCATAAATAATAGATCCCGGACGTGTGTCTTTCTCCGGATCCGCTTGATCCAACATTTCATCCATTATTACGTCCTGTGTTTTATCGTCAAACATTTAACTCAACTCCTTCCATGGATAGCGATTCTCCATCTGCACATGTAACGACAATGTCAAAAGCTGCTTTTCGGCCATTGATCTTCTGTTCCGTAAAATCAACCGTTTCAAAGCGTTCGTCTGTCAATATCGCTTCCCGGATCCGTGCCTTAACTTCACTTACCGCATATGTCATCGGCTTTCCTATCAGATCTTCATAAATACGGCCATAATCCTCTTCACTATAAATCTGATATACTCCATATTCCGTAAGAAGAATCTTCATAACAGCCTGTTTTCTCGCTTCCATATCATCTATATATCCACCAATTGTCTTGGCTTCAAAATTGAGACGATATGTTTTTTCCGGAATACTCTCTTCTTGCAAATCCTCTTCCATTTCCTCTTCCGGATCATAATATTCTGTATCTGGTAACATTGTCACACCACCTTATCAATCAAAAGGTACGACTGTCCACCATATGCCCTTATAAGTGCCACTTTATCGCCTTTTTTTAATTTTGCATCTTTCGCTGTCTGTGTCATCGTGAAGAATTCCTTGTCTATAAATAGCTTCTGATTTATTTTGATTTTTAATGGAGAGGCTGCCACAACACTCCCCACAATAAACGTGCTTAACTGCTTCTGTTCTACTGCTGCAACAGCCAGTCGTTTAATCAGCGTATTCAAACTATCATTGGCCATCAAAACCACCTCCACTCAATTCCAGATCCATAATGTGCTGACCGTTATTAAATTTGTGCGTAACTTTATCCACCAAAAGATACGATGATACCTTCTGATCATACAATTTCATGATCACCGGCACCAAGCACCCGGCTCTTACCTTAATCGAACCACACGCTCCGGATATAGACAGTGTTCTGGATGCTTTATTATACATCTGTAAAAGCACTTTTCCTTTTAACTTTCCAAGTTTTGGGCTGTCAATCTTTTCGTAGTATTGCAATACGCCATATTTATTGATCAACTTCGTGCTTTTACTTATGTACACATCCAATTTCCCGGTCTTTTTGTTCTCGTACGCAAGTTTTACCTGACTATAAACATCTTTATCAATGCTTATCGAGTAATCGTAACTTTGCCCCGTCTCTTCATCAATCAAAATGTTTACTTTCCATGGTTGTCTAAGCATCAATTTTCCATAATTATCATACAACGTATAAATTTTTCCCGTCGCCCACGTTGTATCATCCAATGAGTTTTGTACAATATCAAAGAGTGTCTGGTCTGTGTCAATCCGTGAAATCAATACTTTGGTATTGGCTATTGTACCCGTTTTCAGCTTAAAGTCCCTTGCTATCATCCTGAGCAATTTTGTAGCTGTTTTCTTCTTGTACAGATAGGAATCTTTGTTCTTAAAGTATCTCAGCTGATCATAAACCGTTACCTCCACCATTCCATCTGCATTTGGTTTGACTATAAAAACGAACCCTGCAAAAAATGGTTTAGCGTTGATTTTTAACGTGACCATATCACCACAGGATATTTTATTGGTATAAGTCGTAAATGTCAGCTTTCCCGGAGTATTTTTTCTTTGCCACGTTACAGTCATTCCATCTTTTGCCGGCAAATCATAATACTTTTTCTTATGATACACCAGTAGGTCTATGTTCACTTTATTGTGTGGATTTACGGACTTTATCTCAAAACATTCTACCTTTTCCGAGGTCTTTGACTCTTTCTTTGTTTTGTTGAGGTATTCTTTTAAAGCCTTTAATTCCTTTTTTCCTTTTCCGCTCTGATTCTCCGTTTTCTCATTGGACAAACCACTCGAGGATTCTATGTAATCGCTGACTATTCCATATCCGGTCAACGTCGGCTCTGTCAGATCATACACGCGTCTCTTCACCATGTTAGAACTATTTCCTTCGATGGTATGCAGTTTCGTTCCACTTACCGTCTCCACGATGCCAACATGAGAACGCCCGGTTTTGAAATACACCAGATCATTTCGCTTTGGTGTATATTCCCCTTTTGCTTTAAACCGTTTCTTTTTCTTAAACCAATTCATGCCGGCATCCGTACTTGCTGTCTTTGGAACGATATCGGTTCCGACTCCTGCTTTGTTAGCGCACCATGACACGAATGAATGACACCATGCTGCCCCATTTGCCCCTGTGTATTGTCCATACTTTGTACGGTTCCCTGCACTTTCTTTCGTTCCAACTTCTCCGGAAGCTATATCAATGATGTCTGCCATGCCTGTCACCTCCGAGTAACCATTTCACTTAGCATATTCTCATACAGTCCCGGTACCGATATCCGGATACCCGCCGGAAGTGATGTTGTATATAACCTTTTGGTAAACTTTCCGGCAAACTTTATTTTTAAAACCCTTGCAAATTTCTTTTTGTTCTTTTTGTAGAGCACCTCTGCATTATTCTGTGAATTGACACCGTACACTTTTTTACCGATCATCCGCAAGGTATCTCCTTTTTTTGTCGTGTAAGATTTTACAATCTTTCGTTTTGTCGTGTCCACATTGTAGCGGCGCATCTTTCCGTTTCGTACTTTTACTTTCTTCGTGCCAAACTTCTTATATTGCTTTAATTCAATCGACACTTTGATGTCCAGCATTTCTTCCGCATCATCTTCATACTCATAGGATTCTAACGTAACATCCACATTTGTGTCCCAGGTTGGATTACCGGCATAATCCTTCCGGATTACTTTGAATTTGAAAGGCTTTTTCTTTTTCTTAAAACTTTCCAATACGGAAAGATAATAATCAGGGGCTTGAAATCCGTTAGTATAAACCGCCCAAGGATAGGATACTGCCGGAATCATTAATTCAAAACTATATCCGGTTAATTTCATGCCTTTGATCTGATTTACTTCGGATTCATTGATTAAATTAAATGTTGTGTTATTTCCGGCTACCGATGTTTTGATATTTTCCGGTGCTACCGGGAACATAACATCGCCGAACCATATTTCATACATCAATGAGCCCCCTCTCCAGAAGAATCAAACTCTTCCTGTATTCTGCTCTTCAATCGATTTACTACACCATCAATATCCTGATCACTGCTAATAGTATTTTGATTGTGCATTTCTACTCGAACCGTCGTCGATGTATACCGATTGATGCTCTTTTCCGTGGCAAAGTCACGTAAATACTTGATATTTTCCGCAGTGACCGCAAGGGACTTTGACATCTTATCCGTATTTTTAGCCGTCGCCGCTGCATTGGATCCCAACTTACCTTTTTCCAGCTTGCTCGTAAAATCCTTTGCTTTATCTACATTTTGATCTTTCGTAAAATCAAAATTAGTAAAATCATCAAGCGTTCCTTTTACTTTGTTCGATAATCCCTCGCCAAACTTATATCCGGAATTATACGAATCAAGCACAAAGTCCGACGAAAACACATCATCTGTTTCAAAGGTAAGCATACCGTTGGTAAACTCTTCCCCGATATCCTTGTATTCCTTTTTCCCAGCCTGCGCCTCGTACTGTCTTGCCGCATAATCTCCGGCCGCATTTTGAAGCCCAGAAGTATCAATGCTGACAAAAGGGATCTTATTTATGGTATCGCAGATTCCAAGTATAACATCTACAATCGTCCCAAGCAGTCCATACCAGAACTCCTGCAATTCAGCGCCCAGGTTGTAAAATACGGTTCCAATATTCTGTCCCATTGCAACTACCGCATTCTTTATAGCCATAAAAACGTTAGCTATTCCTAGACCTACATTTTTTATAAACTGAATCGCAATATTAAAAGTACCGCAAATAGCTCCGACTGTACTGATATGCGTACCCTGCAGTTTATTGTACATTCCAATCACAAGATTCAATGCAACTGCTACCGCGATAATTCCAACCACAATCCAAGTTATCGGACATGCCAGCATGGCTGAATTATATGACGTTTGCGCCGCTACTGCTCCAAATGTTTGCCCTGTGCTAAAAGCTATCGCTGCCGCATGGATTCCCTCCGCTGCACTTTGCACAGCTGTTATCCCGGCTGATATTAATTTAACCGCATTATATGCAATAAGCAGTGTTATCACTCCTGTAAGAATCGGGGCGATCAGCGACCAATTGTCCTTCACAAAGGCTCCAGCTTTCCCTAACGTGGTTCCTACCTTTACCGCCATATCAATCACCCGGTTGATCACACCACCGGCTGAACTCATAACACTTTCCACTTTCTGGCCAAAGCCGGAAACCATTTCCATCAAACTTGGCATACCATGTGCCGCCAGGGAAGCATCGACACTCTGCAATATACTTACCCAGCCGCGGTTAAATGCTGCGTGCATGTTGGAAAACGTGGTAGCCCATGTTCCCCCCGCGTCCTTTGCTGCTCCGTGAGACACACCTTTGTCCAAAGCCTCACTTACCGTTTGAATAAAATCAACTGAGCTAATTTTTCCATCTGAAAGGTCTTTCTTAACATCACTTGTCGAACGTCCTACGGCTTTGGCATACATTTCTGCCGCACCGATTCCTGCATCAAATAATCGATCCAGCTGATCCGCTTCCACTGTACCTTTCGAGTACATCTTTCCGACCGCATCTACTACATTCTGCATCTGCTCATTGGTTCCTTCGCCGTAAAAAGATACCGCGTCAGACCAAATCCTCACCTGATCGGCAGCATTTCCAATATCCATCCCTCTCGTCATAAAGCCTTGCGTTGATTTTGCTGCAACATCAAGTCCATATGCTGTTCCAAGTGTGTTATCTTTCAATTCCTGCAGTGCGGCATTCGCCATTTGTGTATCTCCAGTCATAATGGATGCTGTTTTTGAGAATCTCGACATCGTGTCCATACGGTTAAAAGCACCGCTCATGTCCCCAATTCCCAAACGTCCAATTGTGTTTTTGATCAAGCCAACCGCTGAATTAGCTACGATAATTGCTTTCTGCCAACTGGAAAAACCCGTTTTTACGCGTTGAACCGGTTGCTCTGTTTCCGCTACCGTGTTCTCCAGCCGCTCCATACTGATTCTTGCCTGTTCCACCTGGTCTCTTGCCTGACTAAGCGCCGACATATCCACTGACATATTCATACTCATGGCAGCCTGCATCTGATCCATTGCATTGATTGTATTGTCTACTGCGCTGATTACTTTATTCAAGACGGGTGTAAATTTGTCTTGAAGTTGAATCGCAGAATATATCGTAGCCATAGGTTCACCTCTTTTTCATCTTAGCCTCTGCTTTTTTCTGCTCTTCCCGTTCTTTTTCTACACGAATATCAATCGCCGCAATTACAAAGGCTTTTTCATTTTCATCCAAATTTACAAAGTAAGAAGGAGACCAGTGGAATTTATGCAAGCAGTAAAATGCATAGTTGGATTCCGGATCTCCTTCATTGATTAGTTTTTTGCCTTATCCACCTTTTCCTGTGTGGACTCGAACCCAAGAAATTCCTGAATCCATGCACAAAGGTCAATATATTCTCCCGGCTCATCTACCAGACAATAGAGCAGATCTTCCGGAGTTTTGACACCGTAGGAGTCCTGCAATGCCGCATCATTCAAATTAGGGAACACTGCTGCCTTACAGATCAACTGTTCCACATACTTATCGGTATCCAGTTTTGGACGATATACATTCGGCTTTCCTTTGACAGGCATTTCTACCGTGCATTTTTCTCGGATTCTCATGCTTTCTTTTGATGTAACATGGCGAAATTCCCACGGTACCGGTACACCTTTCTCGTCGCAAATGGATGTTGTCGCCACATGCTTTTCGTTTTCTTTTACTTTCTTATTTCCTTTTAAAAACAAACTTAAATTACTCATAAGATCTCCTTTCATGATCAAGGCGCATATACTTTTTGATATGCGCCTCTTTCAAATTATTCATTAATCCAACATGCCATCAAGCAGCGTAAATTTGCGTGGAATCTTGAAATCTTCAAATGTACCGCTGACATCTTCATCCAACGAATCCTCTGACGTCGCGTCAAATTTCGCAAGAATTCCCTCATCCAAATTGCAGCCGATCAGATCTACTTCCTGCATTTCTGCGTCCGAAGTCGGATCATAATTCAAAATCTGCGTCTCAAAATACGCATCTTCCCCGGTATCTTTAAACTGCTCCATCAATTCCCGCATCACGGATGTATTGTAATGCATGGTCGCTGAAAATGTACCTTCCCAGCCTGTTGCTTTGTTTCCGCTACCGGTTTTTCCAAGAATGGCCACTTTCTTTTTGTTTTTCTTAAATTTCGCTTCAAACTTTGTCATCGACATAAAGTTGTAGCGATTACCGTTCAGCGTAATAAAACACTGTGCTAACTTTGCCGAGATAGAATCTTTTGCCAGCATCTTCGTATTGTTTGTAAGCTGTTCAATTTCCTGCTGTGTCATATCATCTCACTCCTCTCTACTGTACGACAACCGTCATATACAGCTGCTCCATTGCATTAACAACAGTTACTACGTCGCTTACCACGACGGACTTTTTCGTCTCACCGGGTTCCACCGTGACATTTTCACCGGAAAAGCCTTCGATCGCTCCAATGTCCTGTAATTTCTCATGATGCTGTACAATGTCAAGCCAAAGTGCATTACGCCCCAGCATATCATTCGCAATCTTTCCGATATACTTTGATTTAAAAATTGCCGCGATATCGTTGGCAATCTGATCCATTACACGGATTGACTGGTTGGACTGGAACACTTCCCCTTTCTCTTCCGTCAATGTTACTAACGAATTAATATCCGTCAGCACACAGACATCATCACCTACTTTATGAAGAACAAATTCTCCGGCTTTGATTGCATTTTCGAGCTGTGTCTGTGTGTATGCTGTCTGCACCTCTGCCTCTCCATCATACTTTTTATTGGTGCAGGACTTGTTTACCGCACAACCGCCTTCGGCTCCAAGTACCCATGGAATAATTTCTTTGGCATTTTTTACATTGATAACGCCTTCATAATCCGCTGCATAATTATATACAACGCACTGAAATTTTGCGCCAACCTCTTCCCGCATTCGCTTCGTAAATGCTGCATACAGTTTTGCAGTAACCGCATCCGATGCCATGCATCCAATCGCATTAAACGCATAAGGTTCAATCTCTGCCAAATATGCAGAATGCTCTGTACCCGTAACGGTTTTATTTGTTCCACCGGTTAATGCCGTCGCTGCTGTGGCGCTCAATACAGCATCCGATTTAAAGCTAACAAAATCATTGTCTTTCAGTTCACTCGCGGCCGTAACCGTCTGTGTATCAACCACCGATGTACCCAGAATCGTAGATACATCGTATTTGCTCGGTTCATCCACATTTGCCTGAATCATGATCTTAATATCATTTCCTCGGGTACCGGCACACTTCGCCGTTGCAAAATCATTAGCAGCTTTATCTCCTCCGGCATTCAAGCGGTACAGGTACAGTTTGGTAGCATTGCAAAAGATATCCCGGAGTGGTGCCAGTTCATTACTGTCATACGGATACCCAAATGTCTTCAATGCCTCTTTCTGCAACGTATCACTTGTTACTTCGATCACTCTCTCAGCTCCCCAATTCAATTCCATAGCTATTGTCACCACACCTCGATCGCTCAATGCCGATGTAGCTCTTGTCCTGGAAATAAAATTGATATATGCCCCCGGGAGCACTTTGTTCTGCGTAATAAAACTTCCGCCTCCAAGCGCCATTTAGACCACCTTGCCTTTCTTGTAATTCTCAATCATCGCTTCTACTTCTGTGAGAGCATACTGTTTTTCATCTTCCAACAGCGCACTCACCAAATCCTTATCCGACTCAAACCGCTTTGCTGCCACCAGCTGCGCTTTGGTAAACGTCTGTGTCGGACTTTTTGCCTTACTGTCTGCCACTTGCCAACCCACCTTTCATTTTAAGTTCTTCCATTTTCTGCTCTTTGTCTGTTTTTCGGTATACATAAAAATCATAATTGACAAACACCGTCAAAAAATCATTCGTATATTCTGCCGAAAACTGTGTTCCTTCAACCAATCCTTCTTTTTCTACCTCGATATATTCCAGTGCCATTACCAAGGCATCACGGATCGTATTGCATTCCCTTTTTGGCTCATCTGAGCACGGAAAGTATTGGATACAAAACTTATTTGTAAGTTTATACCGGTTTCCAAGCACCCTCTTATCATCAGGAGATACACAGGAAACAAAAAAGCAGGGTTCTTTCATCTCCTGCTCTTTGTTCTCTGTGTAAATATGATATTCTTTGCCAAATTGATAATGGATTGCTCTGGTGATACCATCCACAAGTTTATTTACCATTGAAAACCTCCATAAGCCATTCCTCTACTTTCTTTTCAACAAACCGTGGTGCCATCTTCCGGATTTCCTCTTCGGACTTTGTCAGCATAAGTACACCCGGAACATAGGATCGTTTTAATTGCTTATTGATTGCCGGTACATATCTGCCCGGCTGCTGCCGGTGTCCATATTCTACATAGGATGCATAAAACATCGAGTTTTGAATCGTGATTGTATACACGCCTCCGTTTCCTCGGACTTCCAATGTATTATCCGTGAGCCATGCTCGGCGCAGTTCTCCTCCAAGTTTTCCGGATTCCTCTAGAAACTTTCCGTCTCCGGTATCAACAAATTCATACGTGTCACTATAGTCTCCGACTGGAGTTCTTTTAACAACCTTTCGCAATAGCCGTGCCGCCAGTTCCTTTGCCAGTCCTTTACAAAATTCATCTGACACTCGCGCTTTTTCCAAAGATTGTCTCAGCTTTTTAAATCCGCTGGTATCAATTCCTGTTCCCATTAGGACCACCTCTCAAACGGTTTTAGCATAATTTCCTGATGCGTCACATATACTGCCGGGATTCCGGATCTTGCATATATGTCCTCTCTGCCATTATGCTTCACCACGATCTTGCTTCCTTCTTTGACTACAATATCCGGACGCAAAAACAACTTCGTGTCCTGCACCACCTTTTGCGCCGGGTTTGCCTCCTCATCAGCTTTTAACGTCTCAAAAGACAGCCTGCAAGGTTCCTCTTTGATCACCTCAACCTCTTTATCCTTATGGACTTTGCGGGTCTCGTCAAACACTTCCTGCTTTTCAATCACCGAACATTTGTCCTCGTAAAGATGTTCTACCATTCTTTGATGTATCTTCCTTGCTTTGTCCAATGCTTTCATCGAAACACCACCTTACGGTATCGTCTTAACTGGCTTTCATAGTTCTTCAAGACAGACTGTGTGTATTCGGTAGATGCCTGCTTGCTAAATCCGGTAGCCGTATCACCTTCTGTCAATGAAGTTACCATCAGCGCCTCATCTTCCTCGCCTACATTTTCATTGCGGTACAGATCCATAGCCATGCGGTACGCCGTATGGGTCAGACCAGCAGGCACTTCCTTGACGTTGCAGTAATTCCGGATTGATTCTTCCACATCTTCCATAACAAACTCCAGAGCATCGTCTTTATCCGTGCCCCGGAGTCCAAGAACCTTTTTGAGTTTTGCCAGATTCAATACATCCATCTGACCACATCCTATCCAAGTTTGTGCTTGAATGCGACAATGCGGATCTGCTTGCTTTCATAAACCGGCTTCCAGTTTACCGGATCGGACAACTCAGTACGAGATGGTCCTTCCGGTTTTGCCACATTTTCATTTGTGAACGCAATGCCACGTGGATGAAGAATGTTCGTACGGCGGTTAATAATATAATCCACTCCGGATCCTTTTCTCTTATCGCGATCCACTTCTGTCGGCACAAATCCTTCCGGATTACCATTTCCAAGGGCAATCGCACCCGCTCCAAACAGATACGTAGTATAAATCCCTTTTTTAGTATCTACCGGGCAACCGTCGTCAACGATCACTCGTTTTCCCTGATAAGTACCAAAAGCCACATCATTAGACGGCTGTACGGTCTCAATCAGATTCGCCTTTTTCAACGATGCCTCTGTCGCACTATGCATCGCTACTCCGGTAAGCTGTGTCTTTGCATCTCCTAAGAGCTGTTCGGCATCGATAAAAGCGGATCCGCTCCAGTTTGCTGCTGCCCCGCTTTTTCCGGAAATATCAAGGATATTCGATTCCAGTCTCGTCTCCGCTGCTTTCGGACTGTCTCCCTTTACTTCCGGAATGGTTCCAAACACTCCGGTAAGGATAGCAATCACTTCTTTCTGCATATCACGCGCCCAGAACTGTGCTACCAGTTCTCCGATCACTTTGGATGGATCTTTTCCTGACAATGCCGCGGACAGATCGGTAGCACTCCACATTTTAGCACGGCGGATAATCGCTGCTACATCCTTTTTCGATGTGATCTTTGCATCATTTAAGTCTACTCCCTCGATGATCTGTTCGGATTCACCGGTAAGATCCTGATAAAATGGCATATTGACCACCGGTGCCGGCTGGCTTGCCAATTTATCAAATTCGAGGTCATTGACAATGATCCCACTATTCAACAGAGCACATTGCTCCATTGTTCTTTTTACTACGTACGGATTAAAGATTTCCGGTACGATCACGTCTGCTAATGTTGTTCCCATTTAATTCACCTGTTCCTTTCTTATAATTCTACTCCGGCGGCCGCGGCTAACGCACGTGCCTGTTCCGGGTTCTCGCGAAACATCTCACTTTGTTTCGTCATGTCGAATGTTTCCTTGGCAAATGGATTACTTGCCCCACCGCCTTCACCACCCTTTGGATGATAGGGTGGCTTTGTATCCTGTTTAAAAAGATGCACCATCGTGGAATCCTCTTTGTATGGCTTAACAACATCACTCACCCCGACCGGCTTATTTTCCTTGTCGAACGTAAATTTATCAAGGCCGCCTGCCTTATAGATGAGATAATCCGGATCCAACACGCCCTCGCTGGTAAGTTTCTCCTTCAAAGCATTTGTACGAATAATAGTTTCATTCGCTTTCTGCTGCTTTTTCAAATCTTCCTGCAGATCAGCAATTGTTTTCTGCAAGCCCTCATTGTCAGCATTATTCTTTTTCAGGTCTGCAATGGTTTTGTTCAGCGTAGTAATCTGACCCTCCAAGCCTTCCTTTTCGCCTACCGCACCACTATAGCGTTCCTTGCTGACATAATTGCCCTCGGATAAGTCAACATATCGAACATAATCCTTTTTATCTTCGATTTTTTCGTTGGCCGCATCCAGCTTTGCTTTTACCTGCGCATACAGTTCTTCTTCTAACAGTTCTTCAAGTTTCACATTTACTCCTTCCTGGCTTTAACCGTAGCCACACCGGGCATTTAACTGTCTGCCCCCGACATATTCACACAGTTTAATCGTCATAAGTTTTTGGACATTAAAAAAACAGGGTGTTTGCCCTGTTGATCTCTTATTCTGTCGTTGCACCGGTGTTGTGCCGGCGCAACTCTTCATCGTTTTTATACCGAATTCTTTCTTAACTTATCAAATAAACGGTATCATTTCTTTCGCTTCTTTGAAAAATCCTTTTGCTTTCTCAATAAAGCTATTATTTGTAAGATATTCTATTCCCTTGGGAGTAATTTCGCATCTATCCAGTTTTAATATGGCAATCTCTGAATCCGTGCCAATCGCATTCACCTCGCGCAATACAATTCCGGATATAAGCCCTTCATTGTACATATTCACAATAATATATTTCCAATACCTCTCGTTAATACTGAAAAAATCACTATTCATAGAAATCTGTTTGCCATCTATCGGTTCGCCTTTCTTTAATTGCTGATATAAATATGCTAATATCTGGTATACAATTACATGATAATCATCTCTTGCCATGTTTTCAATTCCCTCCATCATCAATCCAATCCGCTAATACTTTTCGAATAAGCATTTGGTTTTCAGTCTCAAATGTCCAGTCAACATCTAAATCTATTTCTACCGGATACAGGTTGTCAAATATGATATTTTCAAACACTCCATCCGCCCGCTGAATATCTGCCGATACTTCAAATTGTGATACCGTACGAAGGAACTTCTCATCCGCCTCCCGAGTATACTCCATATCACTGCATATCACGATTGAGATGTGCCGTTTCTTTACTGTGTAACTCTGTCTGCCCAATACCGGGATCTCTGTCACATGCTCATATATTTCAATTTTAGGCAGACACTCTGCCAAAAGAATTCTTCGCCCTTGCGTTGTAACATACAGCTTACCATTTTCAAAATACAGCGTCTTAATCAAGCGTTTATGCATGGTTTTACTCCTCCTTAAAACAGTATCACTCTAAGTATTTTTTCTTTACCTCACGAATTCTTTTCATATATTTTTTAGTTATCTCATTTCGCTTTGCATTTAGCGCATTATTAAGCGAATTAGGAGGAAGGTCTAATGGCGGTAAATTTAGTATCTCCTCTTCAAGCGCTTTATATATTTTTTCAAGTTCCATTTTTCCTTTTTCGTTCATATTTTATGTATCCCTCCTTATGCAAAATATCAAATACAATATGCTGCAAATCTTCATTTTCGTCATATTGCTCTGCCTTTTTAATTGCCTCTATCCATAACATATTATAACTTATTTGTGAAATATCTTTCAATACTTCTACTGAATAATCATATTGTGCATTACAACAATTAAATAATCTTATATTTTGATTGTCCCTCAAAAAAGCAAAATCATCCCCTCCAAACGAAACTATTCCATTCGCTTCTGGATGATTATGTGTTATAGTTGCACCATCTAAATCAACATCAAATATCTCTACTGCGTCTTGTGTTTGACTCTTAAAACGTATAACATTTCCCTTTTTGTCCACCACAATCGCATTTTCAACTTCTAAGTTTCTTATCTGATTATTCAGTTCTTTGATTAAAAGATCTGTATCTTTTACATCAATTTGCCCCAAGTCATATCGTTGGCTGTTTCCTTTACCGGGAACCGCCCCTGCTCCTAAACTAATTCTATCATTTTTTGTATTTTTTTCAATAATATTTTTCAAACCACTTTCATTTATGTTACCATCAACAAATGATTGTTTCCATTCCTCATAAGTCATATTCGCCGGCACATTATATGTTTTGCCCTCTTCATTTCTAGCCACACGTTCTTCTCCGACAGTAAACTCATCATCAAAATAAGGACAGGTGCAGCCCCGGCAGTTTGGATGAAATGGCGGTGCCGTAACACCCACCGCATATTCTGACATGGGGAAATGCTTTCCATCCATCGATCCACACTTGGAACATGTGATTTCATCCAGGGTCTCAATCACCTCGAACTCCTGTACACCTAAATTCTCCATGCACTCTTTTCGTGCTTTATTGGCAAACACGGCAGACTCTGTCATTACAAGCCTGCTGGCGTTTCGCTTTGTCGTATTCATCGTTGTCTGAATTTCCTTAATGGCAGTATCCGGGCTGTCCCCTGTGATGCACATTTTTGTCAAACTTTGGTGCACTGTGTTGATCAGTCGTTTTTTGTCTTTCCAGATACGATCCGAAAAGCTCTGCTCGTCTACCGCCCATGGATTCCGAATGATACTTTCCACCTTTGCCTTGTTTAATGCCTGTATCTGACTGCCGACACTGATTCCTTTTTGGATTTCAAATGCCGTATGGTAGTACTCATTGTTATACAGATCAAGGATATGCTGGTCGATACTGTCCGTATAATTTCCAAACATTCTTTCCATCTCTGCCTGCACTTGGACTTTTAATGCTTCCAGCCGTCCGATATGCACTCTTGCCGACGCATTTTCAAGTTCCTTTTCAAACTGCCCCAGTTCATTATCTTTGGCATGCTGTATGTATTCTTCTAACGACCAACGGAACTCTTTCAATTCTTTGGTTGACAACAGTTTCTTCGCTTCTACCATCGACACTCCATTATTGTCTGCGAGCCGTTGATACCATACTCGGATTTTTTTATCCAGTTCACACATCGAACGATCAAATAGATCTTGGATCTCCATATTCTTTTTCAGGGAAGTATCATTTTGCACCTCTTCCATCTTTTTAAATCGTTTTTTCCAATACTCGCCCTGCTTCATGCCTGCACCTCTTACTGATCCTCTTTCTCAAAGGCCGCCTGATAAGTATCCTGCTGCCCCTCTGTCTCAGCCTCTTCCTTTTTTAACTGCTTTAACTCTTCCTCTACATCTTCCACAAACGGATGATTTTTAAGGATGGTCTTTTTACTGATTACGCCGACACTGTCTTTGCATATGTTGGCAAGTTCCGTGTCATTTTTGATACGGGTACGCGTCCATGTCTGGTTAATCACATCACAGGTTATGTTTTCCAAATTGCAGATTGCCCGAACCAGCTTTGCAAATCCCAAGCGGAACTCCGTTTCCATCAATCCTACTTTCATTTCAATTAGCGCATACATAAACTTCAATGCTTCTCCCGATTGATTTCCAAAGTTTTCCGGCTGCGGATCGAAGCCTTGTCCCTGCTCGAAGATAGCTTTTCTCGTGGCTTCCAAAACGCTGTTTCTCGCCTCAATCGGAATCTCGATGTTCAGTGTACTTACCCCTGCGCCTTCCTCATCATCCAGCTTTATTACCTTGTACTTTTTCAATTCCTGTAGGAATCCGTTTAGATCTGTTCCACCGTACCCGGTCAGAATAAAGATCAATTCCTGCACATCGTCTAAGTCATTGATAAAGCCGCTGAACACCTTGTCGTATACGTCAATCAAATGCTTGATATTCCACAGATCGTTGGTATGAATATTATTGTTCCAAAAAGGGATAAACGGCACTTCTCCGATATCGTGCTGATATTCTTCGATTGGCTCCTCGGTTTCCGGATTGATAAACGCATCATAGTAATACTGTAACCCTTCTACTATCGTGTCAGATTCTTTTCTACGGAAGGCCTGGCACCACTTATCTGTCCAATATTCATACACAATAGATCTTTCGCCATCATCTTCTAAGGATGGATATGTCCGAAGTACCGCGATAAGTTTTTGCTTCAAACTGAAATCGAATATCGGGATGATCTGCCTGCTGTCAACGACCGCCCACTCAAATCCATTATCTCCTCGCCAGTAGTGCACCCATGCCGCATTCATATTAGAAGCATTGATACACATCTGCATACAGTTTTTAGTATATTCGTCTCCAAGAACAGCTCGGATCTTTTTGTTTTTCTCTGCCGTTCCCACATCAAGTACCGGCGGTACCGTAAAGCCATAAGCCGCTTTCTGGTTGACAAGCAGTCCATGGAAGTTGCGAGGAATTCGGTTATCCGCTTTACGCATCGGATTTCCCTGCTCATCCATATCGTGCTTTTTAAATAAGATATCTGTTTTATTGCGATAATAGCGATCTGCCACTTCACATTGATTTACATAATCCTCATGATCGGCAGCATATTTTTTTATCAGTTTCTTGGCACTTTCAAGATCCAACACTTTCACCTCATTTCAACACAGATAAGCCACTTCCTTTTCGAATAACGGTATAACAAAAATAACGAACCGCATCCATGGCATGGTCAAATTTCTTCACCGGCTTATCTTCTCCGTTTTCTGATGCCTTTCTATCCCAGATATAGGCACCAAACTCTTTAATTGTATTTTTACATCCTTCGCAGAACTTCAATCTTTTTTGCATCAATAGCGATGCGACAAATCTTATTCCGTCCAGGACACTGTTCTTTGCTTTTTTTATGTGATATCCTCTTTTTTTCAGTTCTGCAATAAAAGAGGCAGCTGACGGGTCTATCACTATAGTTGGTTTCAAACCATGCAGCCACTCTTCCAGATCATCCGCATATTCGGTATCTGTCTTTTGTGCTGCCTCATCGCGGCCGCTGTAATAATATTCGCGTATACCGGTCCATGTACCATCTCTGTCTTTTCCCCATAATAGGAATACCGTTGCATTCTGTGTACCATAATCACAAGATACATAATGATTTGTAAAATCATCATCCTTTTTCTGGGGAATAACATGCTCCTCTTCCCGGAACATATCATAAATGATTCCTTCGGCAACAACCCAAAGCCCAAGTATGTACCGCTTAAAAAACACACCGCTATACATTGTGCGGTATCTTTCCTTGATACGATCACTCAGGCTCAGGTTGTCGTCCATCGTAAAATGGAGGTACAACAATCTCTTATCTTCTTTTTTATCTATCCAATTCAGCTTAAACCAATGGTACGGACCATCGGGGTTGCAGTTGAACCAATATTTACTTCCGTCAACCGAGCAACGTCCCGTTGCCTGATTGACAAAGGATTCCGGCATCAAAGCCACTTCGTCAAAAAAACAGCCTGCAAGCGTGATTCCCTGTATTAAATCCTGCGACCGTTCGTCTTTTCCTCCAAATATATAAAAATAATTTGTGACATCATTTCTTGTCACGATAACCAAATTATCGGCTCTATGATCTGCCACATGATAACCGCGTGACCTCAGCATAAGTTTTAGCAGGAACAGCACATTTCTCCGGAAAGATCCTATCGTCTTTCCGCACATTCCAAAATTCTCCTCACTAAACCTTGACATCGCCCACATTACATAAGACAGCGACATACTTATCGTTTTTCCGGATCGGATAGCTCCATCTGCTATTATTCCATCCTTATCTTTCACCGGCGATGCATCACACCACCAGTTGAGCACTTTCCTCTGTTTCTTAGAAAACGGGCGGAATGTAAATATCTTTTTAATTCTCTTCATCCGACCAGTCCTCTCCGGCAGTCCCATTTAATGCTTCCAGGAAACCATCATCTTCTATGATTTCATTTTCATTTAGATTTGCTTTGGCTTTCAGAAGTGCGATCTCAGCCTTCTGCTTTTCTGTCGCTATATCCATATGTTCTGTCAGCCATTTCAGCGCCCGCATTCGGTCCGGCAGCTTTATTGTCTCCGATGTACCGCTCTTGACTTCGTTGATCAAAGTGCCGTCCACTTCTTTGGAGTCTCGGAATCGAACGACATTCTTTTTGATAGACATAGTCCCACCGAACCCGTTCGGCACCTCAGCCCACTCATATCCCCATTCCACATAATCCGTCATATCAGCAAATGCAATATCAATATATCTCTGAAATATATCCTCTTCACTTAAAAGTTCTCTGTTGAACCGATTTATTTTGAGGTCTTCAATCTGTTTTTTTACCTTAAGGTTTCTTAACATTTTACTGCCAAGCACTGCTGCCGTATTATAGCTCGCTCCAAATGCTTTTTGGTATGCTTTTGTTGCATTAAATGTCTTTACATAGATTGCACAAAACAGCTGTTGCTTAGGAGTTAGCTCCTCATTACGGGCGGCCTCTTCAATGTCATTTTCTGGAAACTCACACGGTGGTGTTTCCACTTCATTTTTGTGTGCAACTTTTTTCTCATTTTGTGTGCAACTTTTTTTCGTTTTGTGTGCACCCTTTTTGGATGATCTGGACCACCCGTTTCTAATTTTCCAGCTTTTGATCGTATTGATTGAAATGTTATACTTTTCTGCAATTTCTTTGTACTTCATCCCGGAAATATAATCTATCTCTGCCAGTTCTCTAATTTCACTCAAAACACCACCTTCCTTCATTCCCAATCAAGCAACGCAAAAAGAGCAGCTACACTCGGTAACTGCCCTTTTTATGAGGATACTATCTTGGGGATTCTTTACACTATCATAATAACACATATAAATGTCGCATTGTGTCGCAACTTTATTAAATTTTGATATTTTTTAGTGCATTTCCATGGATACGATGCACCGTTGATATGTGGCAGTGCATCGTTTCCGCAATTTTAGTCCATTTTTTATCCTTTATGTAGCGAAGTTGTAACACATTTTGTTCATCAGGGTCAGACATTTCCGCAATTTTTGTCTCAATATCCACCTTGATGCTCATTGCGTTCACTTTTGCTTCATCAATCTTTCTTTGCCAATTCTCGATTCTGACAATCAAATCTGAAAGATCTGTCTGGTGTCCGCCGCCTTTCGGCATATCGGAGAGTTTCTGCGTTTTTGCACTGGCTTCCACCTGCCGGATTGACTTCAATTGTTCTTCTAAAACGGCCAATCTTTTACATGCATCAAGATATCCCCAAAGGTATTTTTTCTTTTTGTCGTTTTCTACTTTTTGATCTTTTTCCAAAGCATAATCTCCTTTCTGCTGCTGCCTCTTGATTTTTGTTGTGCCGGCACAACTCAATTATCCTGCAGGCGCTTTTCCTTTTATCATCTTGGAAACATTATAGATGTATATCGCCAGTCTGGCACACGCAAAATAATCCTCATAATTTGGCATTCGTCCGTGCATGATGTCGCATTGAGCAAAAGCATGGACTGCTGCCTGGATGATTTCATTGATGCTATTTTTCATTTTTTGCCTCACTTTCTTGTTTTAAGCCAGCTACTATATTGCGTAGTTCTCTAATGCTTAATCCATAATATTCTATTTGTTGCTCTGCATCGCAAATTACTCTGCTTTGTATTTCACATTTTTCCATTACATCATCAATGGCCTTATTCCTTATTGCCTGAATATCTAATTCAATACTCTTTAGTTTTTCATCCACAATTTTCTGCAAATATTTTTTATCAATTTGGATTGTTGCAAAAGGAATGCATTTTTTATTCTGTCTCAATGCTTTCAGTTCTTCCAACCATTCCGCAATTTGCTCGTTTTTTTGGCATAAAAAAGATATTCTTCGGCTTTGAGTGATTTTGCAACCTTTCTTTGTTCTTCCGCTTCCTCTTTATATTCTTGTATTACTTCATCAATTGTCATTCTTTCCACCATCCCTTACTATTTGAATTGCATCGGCAAGCTCTACCATCTTGTGTGTTTTTAAATCATATGAAAAAACTCCAGATATCCTCGTCGGTGTTTCTTCAAAAATTTCTGTATCACAAGATTGCTTTTCAAGTAACTCCACAACCTTATCTACATCATAATCAGCACTTGCATTTTCAAGATACTTCATCAATTTTAATCCAAATTCATACACCGAACCCTTAAATGGTCTTCCGTAAGGATTTATCTCTCGTTTAATATAGCCACTAATTGTTTCTGCATTTATTAATTTCATTTTGAGTTCCTCTCTTTCTTAATTTAATAATTTTTAATCCTCCCAGTCCTCTCTCAAATCACCTTTCATTTTTCAAAACAAAATAATAGTCATACTATTCGTAAACAAAAATACAGAAAGGAGAAATTCATATGCTTACGAAAAGTAATCATGTACGGTATGCCACATTCGTACTTTGGATCTTGTTCTCACTTCTGGAACAAATCACCAAGAATCCCATGTGGGGTTCACTAAGTGAATGCGCTGCGTACATACTCTCATTTTAAGGCAATGCCGGCACCTTGTGTCGGCGTTTTCTTTTTTAAAGTACCGTTATTCCCATGCCCTTTGCATAAGCATATTCCAGAGTTGCTCCCCGGCTCTGCTGCCAGCCTTCCATCATGTAAATTCCATCACACATACTAAGCATACACAGTGACATTCTCATGTACTCTTCCCATGTGGTACTTTCCGGCAAATTGGCGTTTACTTTGGCGGGGTTGATCACCTCCACTCCTTGATGGACCAGAACCAAAGCAGTTTCTATATCTTCAAACTTCTCCAGGTAATCTTTTGTCCCGGTAATCGGACCGCTTATGTAAACTTTCTTTAAGGTACTTGGATTATACTTCTCCACAGAAAGCCCCATAATACTATACTGGCCATTTTCCTCAAAATACTCCTTTACCTGCTCAAAATTCCAAAATTCATCATAAAGAGGGAATTTTTCTCCTCGGTTATTTGCAATCTTGCCATCCTTGATCTCGTAGATTTTACCGGCAGTAAAATTGATATCCGTTTCTAAAAACCGAACTTTTCCATTGTATCTCTTCATTGCACTGCTCCTTTCAAACTCTGCTGTCTCGATAAATATCTTTGCAACACCTTTTTTACAACCTGTTCTGTCACATCAAGTTCGGCAGCAATATCCTTCAACTTCCATCCGGCTCTTGCCAGCGCCAAAACCTTGCCCTGATCTGTAACTGCGATCATCGCCTTTTCGACAATCATCCGCAGTTGTTTATTCGAACATTCATCATCTTGAACCAAATTACTTTCGTACAGTTTGATGCGCTCTTCAATTGTTTTCTTTGATGCACCATACTTTTCAGATACTGCCTCCAGACTAAAACCTGCAGCCAGCTCCTTCATAATATCCTCGATGGCATCATCTATCCGTTTCCGCCGCTGGTTAAGGCTTTGTCTGAACCATTCCGGGCAATCATCACTTTTTCGTATCAATGTGATGTAGGATATTACCGTGGATTTTTTTAGATTGAGATTTTTGGCAATCTCTGCATTGCTCAATCCTTCCTTTTTCAGGCGGATAATTCCGTCTCTACTCTGCTTATTCATCGTATCTCCTTTCGCACAACAACTTGTCGTAACTCACCAAATGATGTCTTCCGCGGATCAGGCACAAGGCTTTCGCCGCAAAACACTTTTGGATTCGGGCATACTCTCCGGTACCCGCCATCCGATATATCTGTCCCGGTGCATAGATCATTCCAATTCCCCCAATCTCTGTCCACATTCGTGGCAAAATTTATGAAACTCCGCGTCGCGGATATCCTCGTTTCCACACGACGGGCAGTATGCGTAACAGCCGTCCCAGGCAATTTTTACTTTTTTCGGAATATAGTAATGCTTAATCGCTTCCGTGATCACATCGACCGCATCACATACTGCTGCCTCTGTTCTTTTTTCTTTCATTCTTCCATCTTTCTCCCGCACATCGGGCAATACGAAAATTCAATGATTCCATACCGAAGTCCACTGTCAAGTTCAATCCTTCCAGTACCATGCCTTGTCAAATGCAGATGAAAGGATCCGTCATTTGTCTCGATATCCTTATTACCGGCACAGTACTGGCATTCGCCATCGACAACATCCGGAACTACTTCGGCCGGTTCTGCCCCTTCTTTCTGTTCTGCTTCGATTTGGTCTCGCCCTCGAACTTCCGAGGCTGGAGCCACTTTTGCCGGCTCCGTTTTCTCCTCATTTTTGGCATTTTCATAGGTTACCGGCATTGTTTCAGCAAATTCACTGATATTGCTCTGTCCTTCTAAAACCGGATGTTCTTCCTGGTTTTTCGGGCTTTCCGACACTTTTTTCTCTTCCTTTTGTGTCGGTGCTGACTGCTTTGGTGCTACATGGTCTCGCCCTCGAACTTCCGAGGCTGTCGCCACTTTTGGTATCGTTTTTTCATCTTTCGGAAGATTTTTTCCAAATGTTTTTTCGTACCAGGTATTTTCCTCGGATAATTCGATACTTGAAAGATTTAATAATGCCTCCAGCAACTCATTATAAGAATGCTCTTCTTTGGACATTCCACGCATCACAATGAAGTTAGCCTTCTTGAAGAAATACATGCACGATCCGGCTCGCTGGTTCCCATAGCCATTTTCGGACAACGCCAGAAAGATATCCTGCTCGTTACAGTCTTCTCCGGCATCCTTTTTCTTCATCAGCGGCCACAACTTGGGGATACGGCGCGCATATGCGTCCAATTCGAACAGATGGCGGATACTCTGCACCAAAAGACTTTCCTCTGCTGCCTCCGGAATAAATGATTTTCCGAAATCTTCAACTTCACGTGCTTTTTCTGCTGCTTTATATTCGTTCTTGATTTTCCGGATCTCATCCCGTTTCATATCCGGATGAAGTTCTTCCCGGATCTGCTCCGGAAGCAGCAGCATTTCTGACAGCTTAGCTTGACCATAGCCTTCGTACCGTGCTGAAAGCACAGTAGAATACCCGCCCTCGCTGTATTCCCGGTTAATCGACATGAATCTTGATGTCTGCGCTTTATCCCAGCCGTACTCCTGCTTGGCAAATTCGAAGATACTGCTATATCCTTTTTGCCGGAATAACTCCGCATCATCTGCCTTGCGAAGCACATATCCAATCTCGACGATCGACGTGCATGCTTTTCTCTGTGCCTGATCTATCGCTTCTGTGACGTCCTCCATATCATTGATCACTATACTTAACTGTTCCATTCTTTGCTCCTTTCCCTGCCGGAGATACCCCCGGCAGTCTGCTATATGATTCAAATGACTTATAACCCGTGATGTAAAAGCCATTTGGTGCTTACAACCAGTTTCTTCCGAATATCTGTTGAAACTCTTCCCTGCTTCCGTGATATTCTTCAAATGCTTTTTGCCCCTCTGCTTTCAGATAAAGATCTGTCTCCCGGCATTTATGTACCGCCTGCGGACCGTTTTCGTGACATTTCTGCCCGCACAGCCGCACCTTTAATCCATACTTTTCAGACCAGCGGCGGTTGGGACCACCGAAGATATGATGCCAGTGCAGATGATCCATCGATCCATTTGCACCGCATAAAAAGCAGGTCATTCCATCATGCATAATGCTTTTTGCCATGTGTCTTTTCCTCCACAAATTGATTTAAAAATGCATCTACCTCGATACGTTCCTCGTGTTCTTTGTTATACTTTCCATGACGCTGTAGAATCTCATACTCCGGCGTTATCTCTACGGTATAGTAGGGCTTGTCCGGTGCCGACTGCTGCCGGAGAAACAAGATATAGCTCTTTCCCCGGAGCATTTTCTCTGTGTAATTTCCGGCTCCCACACAGATATGCTGAATCTGTCCTTCACGCACTATCTCGACATTGCTCTTTGCCGGCCGAAGAATGTATTTTTCATCCGCGAAAGAGAATTTTTTTGCGATCTTCTCATAGACTTTCTCAATCGCTCTGTCCTTTTTCGACGCCTCGGCAAGTCGTTTTTTGTTTTTCTGATCATTAGTCAGTTCTACCAGTTGATCATGTGCATTCTCGAGATTATCTGGATAGAGAATTGTGTCTAGTTGCAGCCTGTCTGACATATTAAGGTAGTCCACATACTGCTGTGCTGCTGTAGGTTCCGTAAGATCTGAATATCTAGCCTGTTCGCAGATATAATCCACCGTTCGCCTTAATTTTAGTCCTCTTTTTAGAAAAAGTTCTTCACGGTGTATGGAGGACGGTATAGCAAGAATTGTTTGGTCTTTGTCTTCAATCGTTCCACGCACTTTAGAAAGTGCCTGCATTGCCAGGATCCAGCTTGCATCCTGCTGCCTATCTGTCCTTAGCATATACCTCCACAATTCCTTTGAAATTCCAAGTGCTTTATGGTTTTCACGCGACGGCTTGATTTTTATGGAATTACAGACGATATCTACAGCAAGTCTTTCAAATCCTAGTTTCCACAGTGACTCGATCACCGGGTATCTTCCGCAGTAATCCAGGATATCTATGTACGCAAAAATCCCCTGCTGATAGCGTTGTTCTTTGGTTACCAAAAACGCCATTTCATCCAATCCGGTCAAATGCTTCACCGGTGTCTTTTTTATCAATGCCGGCAAAGTCCGTTTGTAGACATGGCACTTTGTCGAATAGTATCGGTCTATACGCACGCACGTCGGTGAGTTCATCGCTCGTGTCCATCCTTTGACTCTGTTTTCGGCGAACTCATTACTATATCCGTCTTCCCCATAACTCCAGATGCGCCGCTCAAACCAGCGCTGCGGCTTTCCATATTCCTGGAACATACGTAATCTTTCCTGCGGATCGACATATTCTGTTCCATTGCTCCAGGTCTTTGTAAATTTGATAAATCTGCATACAAATCCTTCTTTTATCGGCTGGACATACATCGTACTTATTTCCTGCCTCTGAGGCATCTTTTTTATTGTCCTTGCTTCCATCGCTTTATGGCACTCCGGGCAAATTACTCTTTGTTTGTTTTGCAAATGCTCCATCGGAACTTTCTTTCTGCAATGCGAACAATATCCTTCGGTTCGGTTCTCCGGTGCAAATACCATGAAATTCACAAATCGGTTCAGCGCCCAGTCCTCATATGCTTTGGAAATCGGTTTGATCTGATCAATCAAGCGCTTTTGATCGGCCGCTTTCTTTTGCTGTTTCTGCCGATATCGATCCGCATTCACTTCCTCCTGCATATCCCAGAGATGCATGCCATACATCTCTTTATCGATCACATGTCCGGTTACATCTTTCGGAATGGTTATATCAAAATAATACGCATCCCAAGGGCGGCACTTTGCCTTTCCCCATTTGCCATCCCGCCATGTCCACCATCGCCGTTTTTCCATGTCTGCAATAATGATTTCTTTTGGTGACCGGCATTGCTCGCGTACCGCATTAGATAGTGCAGCCGCATTATCATGGCGCGAATGAGCATAATAATGATAGGTCCAAAGCAGATCATCCTTCACCTTTTGAATGATAATATCTTCATCCAGGCTCCCCGGCACACCTCGGACAAGATGGCGTTTCACTGCTGCCTTGATATACTTTTCCGGGCAGGGCGTAATATCGATATCAAACTTCATCACTCTGCCCCCTTATAATATTCACGTGCCATTTGATAGGCTTTTTCATCGCTGCACACGCCGCAATGATTCTTCTGGTTGTCTTTGGCATACTTATACACTTTGTCATACACTTTGCTGACGCGCTTTCCCTTTTTTCGGATCGCGAGTGCCATGTCGATATCATCGCAGATGGATTCCAGATATCCAATGATCGCAGTCGTCACATAATTGCCGCTCTCCTCCTCCTTTTCCTTTTTCAGTTTTCCGAGAGCGGCTGTCATTGGATTGCTTAAGTCCGGGATCTCACCCTTGATATAAGCCTCGGTATCCATTTCATCAATGCCGTTTTCTGATGCCAGCTTGCGGAGGGAAGCCATATCTCCCTCTTCCTTCAAGCCCTCTGCTGCCTGATTCAATTCTAAAAATGTGTCAAATTCTCCAAAAATTTCAAACATAGTATCTCTCCTTTCATTTATTGATCCTTGATCGCCGGATAGTTTCTATTTTCCTCCTAAATATCTATAATATTCGATTGCTGGTTTTATAACTTTTTGTACACCTGTAAGCACATTTGCCAACCCTGTCTCTACATCCTGAACGTCAATACCATTCATCTGGCAAGCTATAGCCAGCCTCATTTTATCTTCATCTGGAGCTTTGCATAAAGCTTCGTGAACCTGTTCTTTTGTCATAGCTTCCTCCTAATTATGCGTAGCGTTGAAATTCTCCACAGCCCACTTGTTTCCCGTTGCCTGTACCTTTGCTCTGATTCTGTCTTGCGGCGTGGATCCTCTTCCTACGCACGCAAGTATAGATTTTCTTATAGAACTTCCTTCTGTTAACCCGGCAGCATCCAGAGCTTCTTTTGTTCCACACTCATCGCATATCCTTGTCTTGTTATCTACTCTCGACAAAGCTCTTAACCACTCCGTTTCCTTTCCGCATTTAGGACATTTCATATTCAATCGGCACTCCTTTCCGTATCGTCTGTTCTTAAAACTCGCCACCCAAACAGCCCCTTCTTGGCCACAACCTTTTCTACTAAATCCGTATATTGTGGCCGTAATATTCTCGCTTTTTCCGGATTCATTTCCTCCGTCAGTTCCTTCCCACAACGCCGGCATACATCTGGTACATACTCCGGATATATTTTTCCACACGATTTGCATCTAAACACTTTTTGATATCCTGCAAACAAATATTGGATTCTTTTTATTCTAAGCGTAGCAAAATCATTATTTCTGACTCTCATATGAATTCTCCTTTCCGGGCGGCAGCACCAGCCGCCCAACGCATTCTGTAATCTTTTCCTTATCCTTCAAGCCCTCTGCTGCCTGATTCAATTCTAAAAATGTGTCAAATTCTCCAAAAATTTCAAACATAGTATCTCTCCTTTCATTCATCCTTTATGGCCGGATACTTCCCTGCCTCTACCTGTCTTTTGAGGTACGAAGCATACTCGTGTTTCCCGTCAAAGACTATCTCCACATTGTCCATTTTCATGGCTTTTTGTCTCAGTGCCTCCCACAAGTCTGCATTTTTCCCACTCTTCTTAGTCTCCCAGTTTCCTGTCACATAACCACTGTCGATATGAACCTTTATATCACATGGTCTTGTCACGTATGAAAGCGCATCTACTACTGCCCTTAATTGCAATTTGGGATAGGACAAGTTTTCCCATCCGGCATAATGCTCTTTTGTGTAAGGAGTTCCAGCCTTTACCACTTCCAGCAGGATCCCATATGCTCCGGATCCCTTGGCAAAGTTCGTCCCCTTCCACAATGTAATGATGTATATGTCTACTTTCATGGTGCTCTTTCTCCTTTTACGATGATATATATCATATATGGCCAGCCGGCTTCCGTCATAAAATGTCTCTCGGAATCTGCTGCCACATAGTAGCCTTTTCTTTCTCTCGGCTTCTCGTAGTACCGCTCTGCCTTGACCACCACTTTCTTGGTGACAGGTCGTACCAGGTTTCGCGATGGGGAATACTGCTTTCCGGTACCGCCACACTTTCTCCAATACGTTCGATTCTTCAAAAGATAAGCGGCCAGTTTGCTATACTCTCCTGAATCGTCAAGCGGATTGAAGTGCACACGACCATGCGGCCACTTCTTTCTGATGTCCGCTGTCGTTGTGCCGGCGCAACTGTTGACCACCATGTGGTGGTGCAGCGCTCCTTTCTTTCCAAATTCACACACTTCGATGTATTTTAGTTCCATCCCGCACTTTCGATAGAGCCGCCGAAGTTTTCCAAGGAATGGCTTGACTAACTTCTTGGCTTGCGCAGGGAGTAGCCGGGCGCTGATCCGGAGTATAGTCCAGTACCAGGTGATAATCATCCGGTCCGAAGTTGGCGTTGAGTAAGAGGGTAACCGTTCGGATTGCCTGCCGCTGATTTACACGCTCCTGCTCCTCACTTGTCTTTTTCAGATTGGCAGAGCGTTCAATCCCCTTCCTTCCCCATCTGGATGAATAGTACTTCTCAATCATCACGGTCTGTCCTGCTACTGTCGTCGCTTTTATGTATGGCATATCTTGTCCTCCAATTGTTCTAAACTTAATATCCTTAGCAAGTTTTCAAAGGGGCTTTGAACCCCTTTATTTTTGATGTTTTGCTTGCTTTTTTATCTTAGATATGCTATACTAAAAGTGGTTGTTTTTAGTGAGCATATCTTGGCGGTCAGTTTACCTGATCGCCTTTGCTTTTGTTATATTTGTCTGCAGGGACACACTGGCGTAACGGCGCGCCGCACAGCTCACATTTTTTCAAGTAAATCGGGCTGTAAGCGGCACACCCTTTCTCGCAAATACAGATATAAAACGGATCCGTAACACGAGTCACGCCATCTTGATAAAATTCCTGTCTGTCCATCACTCTTCCCCCTTGTTTCCTACGTTTGCCGCGATAAACACCGCGATATACAGTGTACATACCACCGACATGATCGCCGCCGGAATGCTTGTCCCGGTTGCAGGACTGAGCGCCATCGTTGTAAGATAGGCGATTGAACAGCCGGTCATCGTCCATAAACATTTATTCTTTGTCGTCATAGCTTGTCCTTTCTGCCCTTTTCGGGCTATCCTATGTTTTTTGTATCCTTTACTGGTTCTACCGGTTCATACCCAAGAGCCTTTGCAAAGCGTATTGCAAGCGTCGTCGCGATTTCTTTCATCTGCTCTGGTGGTATGTCTTCTACTTTGACCGGTTTTCCCTCGATTATGATGTAATTTTGGATTTTGCTTTTGCTTTTCTTTCTTTTTCCCATGATAATCACCCCCATATGGTAATGTATGAAATGTTATGGTTCTTGGTTACTATTGCCTGACTTTAGTCTGTAACAACTAAAATCAGGGTGGGACTGGTTATTTTTACATCTAATCTCTTGTTTTCTGGTTCCACCCAGATTTGCGAAATACCTTCTCGTTTAGTTAGTTCCCCAACCAAATCTTTTGTAGATATTTCATCAAAATTTAGCGGCTGCCCTTTCATGGTCTCATCTCCCTTCGTCCATCGGGTTCGGCTTCAATTAACTTTTAGTTAATTTGTTGGGTAAAAAAATATTATCAATTGGAATTCCATAAAGAGACGACAACATTGTAGCCTGTGCGTATCCAACAGCTGTCTTTCCATTTTCCCAATTCAAAATTGTCTTGTTGCTCACTTTCAGCACCCTAGCAACCTGGTTTTGTGTCATCCCTGCATTTACCCTCGCTGCTGCCAAAGAAATTTTCAATGTTTCCACTTAGAATCTTCTCCTTTCCAAAACTTTGATGGTCTTATTATATATTAACTTTTAGTTAATGTCAACACTAAAAGTTAATTTTTTTACTTTTTATTGTTGTCAAAAGTTAATTTGTATTATATAATAACAGAAAAGGCGGTGATAACATGTCCGAAAAAGAATATGGTATTATCTTTTCAAAAAATCTAAGTTATTATATGAATAAATATGACATAACACAAGCTGTACTAGCAAAGAAAATAGGTGTTAGTCCAGCGACTATTTCAAATTGGTGTAACGGCATAAAATTACCTCGAATGGATAAAGTGGATGCTCTTGCCAATTATTTTGGGATTCGACGTTCTGATTTAATGGTTGAGAAAAATGAGCAACCTGAAGAACCAACTTACTACCTAGACGAGGACGCACGTGAAGCAGCAGAGTTCTTACATAAAAATCCGGATTATAAGGTTCTTTTTGACGCTTCACGAAAAGTCAAGAAGGAAGACATTGAATTTGTAAAGCAGATGTTGGACAGATTCTCAAACTAAAAAGTACAATAAGGAGGCGTAGAAAGTTATGAACAACAAGTGGTACTTAAAAACATGGCTTATCTGTATACTTTTTTTCTTTTGGTTCCTTTATGGAATCCCTTTGATTGTGGGCATTATTCTCTTGCTACTTAAATTGAGAAATGAACGCAAACTCGCAACTGAATATGAAAGCCTAGTAGAACAGAATGATAGTTACAAAAAATCACTAACCCCAGAGCTTAAAGATGCTGTCAACTTGGATATGCACATTAAATCTCTGCACAAAGAAGAACAGCAAATCGAAACAAACATCGACTCATTGAAGCAGACAGCATTTAATCTTGAAAATCAAATAAAAGAAAAGCAGAATGATATGATTGTTCTTGATGAAGAAATCGCAATTCAGGAATTTGGCTTGTATAAACCGCAATATGATTTTGCTTCCGCTCTTGATTACAAAGAAAAACTGGCAGAACTAAGAGATCACCAAAAAGATCTCATCAAATCCAAACGCGCGGTAACAGGTGTTATAAATTGGAAAGTAGACGGAAATGCAGCTAAAGGTCGTAAAATGGTTGCTGACACTCAAAAACTTTTGCTTCGTGCCTTTAACAACGAATGTGACACGGCGATTTCCAAAGTACGCTATACCAATTTTGACGCTTCATTACATAGAATTCGTAAATCCGCGGAAGTCATTTCAAAACTTGGCTCCATTATGAATATCTCTATTACTAAGATGTATCTGGATGCTAAAATCAAAGAATTGCGCCTTGCCTTTGAATACCGGCAGAAACAGCAAGAAGAAAAAGAAGCCGCCAAAGCGGCACGTGCGGAGCAACGCGAACAAGAACGATTACAGCGAGAAATCGAAGCAGAAAAGCATAAAATTGAAAAAGAACAGACTCATTACTTGACGGCATATGAGAAAATAAAGAAACAACTTGAAAACGATCCGACGAATCAGGAATATCTACAAAAGAAAGCTGAATTTGAAAATGTTCTCGCTGATATCGAAAAATCGTTATCTGATATTGATTACAGACAAGCTAATATCCGAGCAGGATATGTCTATATCATATCTAATATTGGAGCATTTGGCGAAAATGTATATAAGATCGGTATGACTCGCCGCCTCAATCCGCAAGATCGTGTGGATGAGCTTGGCGACGCCTCCGTTCCCTTCAAGTTTGATGTCCACGCTATGATCTTCTCAGAGGATGCACCGGCTCTTGAAGCAGCTCTTCACCGTGCTTTCGAGGATAAAAAATTAAACATGGTCAACCAAAGACGTGAATTTTTCAACGTCACTTTGGACGAGATTAAAGAGGTTGTCCGTAAAAATTATGATAAAACCGTTGAATTTATTGACATTCCAGATGCAGAACAATATCGCGTCAGTAAGAAAATGCGTGAAAATAAAGATAACGCCGCAGTATTGTAAGTCCTTTTTATGGGACAATAATTTTTGTACAATCAGGGTAAGGAGGGATTCAAAATGCACAACGACACTATCAACGTAGTGATGGCTGATATGCCTACTACCATCAAAGAATACGTGGTGGCTAACCCGGATCTGAGTTATACCATCGTACTCAATCCACGCCACTCACACATGCAACTACTTAACGCATACCACCATGCTATGAAGCACATCGAAAATGGGGATTTTGATAAAGATTGCTCTGTTGATCTTATTGAAATTTACGCACATCAACACGAATAAGGGAGGATTTTATTATGGCACTAATCAATTGTCCAGAATGTAACCATGAAGTTTCAGATCAAGCAGCGACTTGTCCAAACTGCGGATACATTCTCAAAACAGAAAAAACGACAAATGTTACATCTGTAGCATCACTTCCAGCGAAAAAGAAGAAGAAACTAGGGTGTTTATTCTACTGTTCTATCATTATACTTATTCTAATGACAATTACAATAGTTGGAGCAGTTTTAGGGAACGTCACCCCCTCTTCAAATAACAACACAAATTCCGGCAACCAGAACGCTACTCTGTCTACTAATGCGCCGACAAGTTTTGCCGCTAAAAACATCAACGGACTGTCAAATAAGCAAGGGGAAAAAATTGATAAAATTTTATCTCAATGTGGTTTAAAAGATGCTTCGTCGATAACCGCAGAGTCTTCATTGGATTCCAGGTACAAAGGAAAAAAAGGATATATTCTTGTAATTGGCAACATAAAAAATGTATTTGTTTTTCTTGATAAAAAACAAAATGTATATAAGATAACTTATAAAAATCATACATTATACGGAAAAGGAAAAGTCAAATCGACCCTTAACGACTATTGTATGACCGCTGAGGAACAAGACACTGTAAGGATTAGTTGTGAGGAAAAAATAAAGGAAATTCTTACCTCACCCTCTACCGCAGAATTTGCCAACAGGAATGAGTGGGCCTTTTCCAAAAATAAACATACCTTGCTGGTCCAAGGCTATGTAGATTCCCAAAATGGCTTTGGCGCTATGATCCGAAGTGATTTTCAGTTCGAAATTGACCGGAAAACAAATAAAATCAAATCATTGATTTTTGATGGAAAGGAACTGGTTTCTTAACCATTGTAATCAAGCGATTTAAACGTTGCGCCGGCGCAAATATCGAAAGGAACTTGCAGTTATTTATGATGATGCAAGAAATTATTGGCAAGTTTTGAAAAAACGTACTATTAGTTGACATTTAGCCGTTGTGGGTATATTATATTAATGTAACAACGTTACGCAAATTAACATACCCCACGCGGTAGACTTCCCACAATAAGGGATTTGTCGAGGCTTGGGGTATTTTCATATGTTCTTGCCATAAAGCACCAACACACAAAGTTAAAGAAAGCAAGTAAACCTTTTCCTAGTACAAACTAGAAACATTACTTGCTTTCAGATAATAAGAACATTTTATTTATACTTCCATGTTCTTTTCTTCACTTAGTTAGAATTCATTTCTAACTTTTAAATGTTATTTTACTAATATATATTGAATATGTCAAGTTATAAGGAGTGATCCTATGTCCACAACCATCAAAACAGCTGCTGCCTACATCCGCGTATCGACAGATCGCCAGGAAGAACTCTCTCCGGATGCACAGCGCCGCGAACTCAAAAACTATGCGAAGAAAAACGGAATTATGATCACTGACATCTTTGAGGATACCGGTATCAGTGGGCGTAACGCAGAAAAACGACCGGCATTCCAAAAAATGATCTCCTATGCCAAATCCAAAGAACATCCCTATGACTACATCCTGGTGTGGAAATTCAGCCGTTTTGCAAGGAATCAGGAAGAAAGTATCGTCTACAAATCATTGCTTCAAAAAAATGGTGTAGAGGTCGTATCGATCACTGAGCCATTGATTGATGGTCCTTTTGCCTCCTTGATTGAACGAATCATCGAATGGATGGATGAGTATTACTCCATTCGCCTCGCCAGCGATGTCAAGCGCGGCATGGAAGAAAAGGCACTCCGTGGAGGATACCAGGCAGCACCACCGCTCGGATATCATATGGAAGATCACATTCCTGTAATCTATGAACCGGAAGCGGTCATTGTGCGTGAGATCTATCGTCTTGCCGCGGAAGGAAAAACCTCAACCACTATCGCACGAATAATCAATGATGCCGGATACCGCACGCGCCGCGGAAAACTCTTCGAACATCGCGGTATCGTTTATATCCTTCAAAATCCTTTCTATAAAGGTTATGTGCGGTGGAATTATAGAAAACATTCTTCCTACCACAATAATGCCGATAACGACATTATCACAACAAAGGGACTGCACAAACCGTTAATTGATGAAAATCATTGGACACAAGTTCAAAAAATTGTTCCTTTTGTTCCCGGTCACACCGGACAGCGACGACGTAAATCCGACACCCTATTTAACCATTACCTTTGCGGCATCATGCGGTGTCCGGCCTGCGGAGCAAATCTGTCTTTTCACACGAACAAAACATATACTTCATTTGTTTGCTGGAAATACTCCAAGGGAATGCACACCAACACCGGAAATATCGTTGCCTGGCGATGTGAAGAAGCACTCGTTGATTCCTTGCGCAAAACTATTGACAGTACTTCCGCAGACATGACATTTCATGCGACACTGTCGGATACTCCACTTGCTTCGGATATGCTCCGCCAATACCAAGATTCCCTTACCAAACTGGAACAAAAAGAACAGCGCATAAAAGACGCATACATCGAAGGAATTGATACCAAAGAAGAATATAAAGAAAATAAGTTCCGGATTGCCGAAGAAAGAGATCATTTGAAAAAACTCATAAAAAAAGAAGAGCGGCGATGCACTCCTCATACTGCTGCCATCAATGGCACCACGTATATCTCTATGATCAAAAACTTATTGGACACATTGGAAGACGAATCGGGCGATGTGGTCGAAAAGCACGACGCCGTCGTACAGATAGTCGATCACATGGAGTACCATCGAGACAGCGATACCTTCGACATCTTCTATTCTTATTCCTAAACCTCTTTGTAAGTGCCGACTTTTCGGCACTTTACTTATCTATCCCTTAGCGTGACACGGACCTCCAAATTGAGAAATGATCACTTTCGCCATCTCAGCATTTGGGCGGGTAATATTTACCGGGTATTGCAAACGTTTTTCATAATTCCACATTGATCAACATCCTCCTTCCCATGGCCACGGGCCTTCCACCCAGGTCCAGCGGTCATCTGCGATGACATTTTCATTTTGCAGCGGTCCGTAGCATTGCGTGTATTCCTCAGATGCCTCGCGGTATAATTTCTTATACTTTTTGTAATACTTCAATGCTTCCTCATCATAGGGATGCGTATCCAGATACAGTACGACATCATCGATGGCAAATCCAACTTCCTGGATATAACGCAACAACTTCTTTTTGTCTGTCTGATTCATCGTCGATCCCTCCCTTGATATGATGGCTGTGCACAATGCGCGCACGCTGCTTTACTTCCAATAAATGGAAGGACGAGGTCTTCAAAGATCGAGCCGTGCGTCAAACCGCTTCCACCGTCCATGACATTTTTCCACGTCTGCCATTTTACCGAAGCGATAGCCAATGACTGGCGTTCCGGGCGTGGACAAGGACGGGATTCCGGCATTTCCGGCTTGCGCTCACGACATCCGCAGGAAGAGGATGGCATGTTGGCAGGCATCGGGCCGCGCGGTCTTGGATTTTGATTGCAATTACAATTTCTAGAATATGAATTCATAAAAAAATCCCCTTGCTATTTTGCTTTTTAGTATATTATATGACAAAATTCGCAAGGGGTGTTATTTATTTACAGCATTTCATCGGTAATAACAAAATGCTCGCCGGCGTGAAGTTCGTCGGACAAAATCTTTTTGGCAAGAAGCGTCTCTACCTTTTTCTGGATATAACGCTTCAACGGCCGTGCGCCATAAGCCGGTTCGTACGCATCTTCTACCACTTTGTCTTTCGCCGCATCGGTAAGTTCTACCGTAAGTTCGCGGTCGGCAAGACGGCGGTTCAGATCCGCGATCAAAAGATCAATGATTCCTCGGATATTGTCTCTTGTCAGCGGCTTAAACATGATGGTTTCATCAAGACGGTTCAAAAATTCCGGTTTAAAACTCAGACGAAGTTTTTCCATCACTTTCTGTTCTGCCTCCGGGCGGATATTGCCGTCCTCGTCGATGCCATCAAGCAAATATTCTGCGCCAAGATTCGATGTCATGATCAAAATCGTATTTTTGAAATCGACCGTACGACCTTTCGAGTCTGTTACACGTCCATCATCCAATATTTGTAAGAAAATATTGAACACGTCCGGATGTGCCTTCTCAATCTCATCAAACAATACGACGGAATATGGTTTTCTTCGCACTGCCTCGGTCAGCTGGCCGCCTTCCTCGTAACCAACATATCCCGGAGGCGCTCCGATCAGACGCGATACGGAATGTTTCTCCATATATTCACTCATATCAATACGTATGATATTCTGTTCATTGTCAAACAAATTCTCGGCAAGACTCTTCGCAAGCTCCGTCTTTCCAACACCGGTAGGGCCAAGGAAGAGAAATGAGCCGATTGGCTTTGTCGGATCCTTGATTCCGGCTTTGGAACGAAGAATCGCTTCTGTCACTTTCGTTACACCCTCGTCCTGACCCACTACACGCTTGTGAAGGGCATCTGCCAGGTGAAGTGTCTTATTTCGCTCCGATTCTGTCAGTTTGGCAACCGGGATTCCTGTCCAGCGCGATACGATTTTGGCAATTTCTTCCTCTGTTACGCTCTCATGAACCATCGACTGGTCGCCCTTCTTTGCCTTTTCTTCAGCTTCCTGCAATTCTTTCTGTACTCTTGGCAGATCTCCGTATTGCAATTGCGCCGCTTTTTCAAGGTCATAATTATTTTTCGCCATTTCAATCTGGTTGCGGACGGTTTCAAGCTCAGTCTTCAGACTGTGAACTTTTTCCACCGCACTTCGCTCATTGTCCCATTTTGCCTTTTCGCCGGCAAATTGTTCACGAAGTTCAGCAAGTTCTTTCTGTAAATTGGTCAAACGCTCTTTGCTCAGATTGTCCGTTTCTTTTTTCAATGCGGCCTCTTCAATCTCCAGCTGCATGATGTGACGCTGCACATCATCCAATTCGGTTGGCAGCGAATCCAACTCGGTTTTGATGAGTGCGCATGCTTCATCGACAAGGTCAATCGCCTTATCCGGAAGGAAACGGTCGGAAATGTAACGGTTTGACAAAACCGCCGCATTGACAAGCGCTCCATCGGTAATCTTTACGCCATGGAAAATTTCATAACGGTCTTTCAATCCACGAAGGATTGAGATCGTGTCCTCTACCGTCGGTTCGTCTACCATAACCGGCTGGAAACGACGTTCCAAAGCGGCATCTTTCTCAATGTACATACGATATTCGTCCAATGTAGTCGCACCGATACAATGTAATTCGCCACGCGCAAGCATTGGTTTTAACATGTTACCGGCGTCCATTGCCCCATCGGTCTTTCCGGCTCCGACGATCGTATGAAGTTCATCGACGAAAAGAATGATCTGCCCGTCGCTGTCTTTGACTTCTTCCAAAACGGCTTTCAGACGTTCCTCAAATTCACCGCGGTATTTGGCACCTGCTACCAGAGCTCCCATATCCAAAGCAAATATGATCTTGTCTTTCAAACCATCCGGCACATCCCCGCGCACAATACGCTGTGCCAAGCCTTCTACAGCTGCTGTCTTACCTACACCGGGTTCGCCGATGAGAACCGGGTTATTTTTGGTCTTACGCGATAAGATCTGAATCATGTTACGAATCTCCGAGTCCCTGCCAATTACAGGATCCAGTTTTTTCTCACGCGCCCTCTCTACGAGGTCGTATCCATATTTATTTAAGCTGTCATACACAGCTTCCGGATTGTCCGTTGTCACTTTTTGATTTCCTCGGACTTTCGAAAGAGCCTGCAAAAATCTTTCGCGGTCAATCTGAAAATCGTGAAACAACTGCTTGATCTCCTTCGATGGTTTCCGAAGCAGACTCAAAAATAAATGCTCCACGGAGACATACTCGTCTCCCAGTGCTTTCGCCTCGTTTTCGGCATACACCAATACTTTATTCAAATCTTGTCCGATATAAACCTGTCCTCCCTGAACCTGCGGACGTTTGCGGACAGCTCCCTCGACCTGCGCCAAAAACACATCGCTGTCTATATCCATCTTCTCGATCAGTTTCTTGATCAGACTATCTTCTACCGTCAACATCCCATAAAGTAAGTGTTCCTGTGCAATCTCCTGTGCACCAAAATCATATGCGATTTTTTCCAGGTTGTTTAAAATCTCTACGGATTTCTGTGTAAATTTTGAAATATTCATACTCTGCCTCCATTCTGCATCTCCTGCACGATGCCTGCAAGCGTTATTGACAATGTGGGACTTTTTATAGTCTCTCCACCATCGCTACAATTATGTTATACCACTTTTATTAGCACTCGTCAAGAGTGAGTGCTAATAATTTTCAAAAAAATTTTATTTCTTTGATTTTGGTTGCCCCTTTTGACTCATCCGTACATTTTCTTCATTCTAGACCACACTCCCAGACCTGCTTCTTTGGTCCAATTCTGCCCTTTTTCACACAAACCAAAATCAGCTTCTAATTTCTTTGACTTTATAACCCTTTTCTTCTATAATACCAAAATTGCGTCTATTTTCTTTGGTCCAATTCTTTCTTTTTTCATACAAACCTAAATCACCTACTTATTTTCTTGACCCTGTGCCCATTTTCTTTGTTCTAAACCAAAAATTCATGTCACACATAGCTTCTTACCGGCTTTAAAACCAACTAATCTCACCGGATTGCCCTTTTGAGCTGCCGGAGGCAGCCCAAAAGGCCCTACTTGCTTTTCCCTCCCACCAGCATGCATGCCGCAAAAAGGCCCGCCGGGAACCACACTCCATGCGATTCCCGGCGGGACCCTGCTTTCTTACAATTTTTCTTAATCCACCCACTCAATCTTTTCGATGACTGGCTGGTTTGCTTTTTCTACGGTTCCGTTGCTGTCGGTGACCGGTGTCTTTTCGCAGATCTGATCCACGACTTCCATGCCGGAAGTGACATGGCCGAAGCCGGCGTATTCTCCATCAAGATAGTCCGCATCCTGGTGCATGATAAAGAACTGGGAGCTTGCACTGTCCGGATCCTGTGAGCGCGCCATTGAGATCGTGCCGCGGGTATGTTTGATCGAGTTTTCTACACCATTGGAAGAGAACTCGCCTTTGATCGTCTCATCGGAGCCGCCCATTCCGGTGCCTTCCGGGTCGCCGCCCTGAATCATAAAGCCGGAGATGATGCGGTGAAATGTCAAGCCGTCATAAAATCCTTCCTGAACAAGTTTAGCAAAATTTGTCACCGTGATCGGTGCCTGGTCGGCATCCAGTTCCACTTCAATCGTTCCATAATCTTTGACTGTGATCTTGACGTGGTGCTTGCCGCTCAAATTTCCTTTGATGGCACTGCCACTGGCTGTCTGTGTAGATTTGTCAGAATCCGTATTTTTGTCTGCCGTTCCTGCGGAGCCACATCCGGTAAGGCAAAGTGTCGTCGCTACTACGGCGGTTATCAGGTTTCTTATGAATTTTTTCATTTTATTTATTTCCTTTCGTTCGTACAATCTGTTTCATTTTTTCCACGCGCTGCTTTTCCGAAGCACTCATATCACGAGTAAGAATCTCCATCATTGCCTCCGTCTCCTCCGGAGTAAATGACAGGTTCTGGCTGCGAAGTTCCCTCATCGCCTGCATCACGAACGGCGCCGCTGCTTTCATCTCGATGCCCTTCGTCTGAGCTTCGAGCTGCTTCAAAATCTTCGCTTTCGCCGGGTTCATCTTCGCATACATCTCTTCCAGATTGCCCATTATTTTCCTCACTCATTGCGGATAAAAAGACAGACATCATATCAACCATGTCCTGTTGTTCGGGAGGTATCTGGCTTTTCAAAAACTCCATCATGCCTTCCATATTCCCCGTTCCGGAATCCGACTGTTCTGCCTCCTGCTTCATTTCCTGCATCATCGTCATCATCTGACGAACATGGCGGAACATAAAAATCTGCAATAAAAGGTCGATCAACTGCCGTTCATTTTTCCGGCAGAAGCCGCGGATACTGCGAAGAAGCCCTTCCAGATCAATCCGTTTTCCGACCGGCTGATCGAGATAAGGCAGTGCCGCCTTCAAAAGCTGCACATTGGTATTGTCCACAATTCTTCCTTCCCATTGCAACATCTGTCCCACTTCCGCATTCCTTTTCTTCTAGCATATGCGTGTTTTCAAAAAAGAATGCCTATTGATAATGCAAGCGCTCACCGGTAATATTTTCCAATACTTCTGTGAGATACCGCTTGGCTACATATTTTGCCATCGGCAGGTTCAGATCCAGGTAATTGCCACAGGCTTCCGGCGCTGCTCCCGGAATCTCTCCTTCGTATTCACTGATAAATGTAAACATTTCTTTGAGCAAAGGCACGATATCCGCAGATTCGTAGTCACCGGCAAGAATCAGGTAAAAGCCGGTGCGGCAGCCCATTGGGCCAAAATATACAACCTTTTCACCCATCGTATCGTGGTTTCGCAAAAATGTTGCGCCCAAATGCTCTACCGCATGAATCTCCGCGGTATTCATAACCGGTTCGAAGTTCGGGCGTGTCATACGGATGTCAAACGTTGTCACAATGTCCGTTCCGGTGCAGTCTTTGCGGGAAACATAGACTCCCGGAAGAAGTTTCAAATGATCTACGGTAAAACTAGCAATCGTTTCCATTTTGTCCTCCATTTCCAATAATTAACAAAGACCACATATCTTTCCGTGAAAAAATATGTGGTCTGGCTTCACAATGTTACGTTATTTATTTGATAACCTTAACCCATCCTTCCGGACCTTCGATATGACCCATCTGGATGCCGGTAAGTGTATCATACAATTTCTGTGTAACTTCACCCATTTTCTCCATGCCGCTTGGGAAGCAGATCTCTTTGCCATGATCATTAATCTTTCCAACCGGAGAAATAACAGCTGCTGTTCCACAAAGTCCACACTCTGCAAAATCTTTTACTTCGTCAAAGTATACTTCTCTTTCTTCTACTTCAAGACCAAGGATATCTCTTGCGATTGTTACGAGAGAACGTCTTGTGATCGAAGGCAGAATACTGCTGCTCTTTGGTGTAACCACTTTGCCATCTTTTGTAACGAAGATGAAGTTTGCTCCACCGGTCTCTTCTACTTTTGTTCTTGTCTTAGGATCCAAATACATATTTTCAGCGAATCCCTGATTATGTGCATCTACGATTGCATGAAGACTCATCGCATAGTTCAGACCAGCCTTAACATGTCCTGTACCATTTGGTGCTGCACGGTCAAAATCACTGACACGGATTACGATCGGTTTTGCGCCGCCCTTGAAATAAGGACCAACCGGTGTCGTAAATACACGGAACTGATACTCTTTAGAAGGAGCAACTCCGATAACCGGTGCGATACCAAACATATACGGACGGATGTACAAAGAAGCACCGGAGCCATAAGGTGGCACGTAAGCTTCGTTTGCCAAAACGGTCTGTACTACTGCATCTACAAATTTATCTTCCGGAAATGCCGGCATCTCAAGACGTCTTGCCGTATTTGCCATACGCTCTGCATTTAAGTCAGGGCGAAAGCAGACAATATGTCCATCTTCTGCTGTGTAAGCTTTTAATCCCTCGAAACAAGTCTGTGCATACTGAAGCACACCTGCACACTCACTCATTGTGATCATAGGGTCATCGATCAAAGCACCCTCGTCCCAGGCACCATCTTTGTAATTCGCCACAAAACGTTTGTCTGTGTCATGGTATCCAAATCCTAGACTGGACCAATCAATGTTCTTTTTTTCCATAGTTAACCATCTTCCTTTGACGTATATTTTGTATCTTTTAGTTTACTCTTATGGCAGGGAACTGTCAAGTAGTATCAGTCTTCTTTTTTCTCTTCGGCTGAATTTTCCACCTCAGGGATCTCGTTCGCATCTGACTTTGTGCCCTCTTCTTCAGACCAGTCATGTGCCTTGATTTCGGCACGGCGGACTTTTCCACTGATTGTCTTTGGCAATTCTTTGGCAAAATCCACGATCTTAGGCCACTTATAGGAAGCGACATTTTTCTTCAAATATTTTACAATATCATTTTTCATATGCTCGTCGCCTTCGCTGCCGTCAGCAAGTACGATCGTCGCCTTGATCGCCTGACCACGAAGCTTATCCGGCACAGATGTTACGGCACATTCCAGCACGTATGGCAGTTTCATGATCTCATTTTCAATCTCAAATGGTCCGATGCGGTAACCGGAAGATTTGATCACATCATCGACACGTCCAACATACCACAGATATCCGTCGCTGTCCATGCACGCAGTATCACCGGTGTGATAATAGCCGTCATACCATACGGAATCGGTCTTTTCCTTGTCATTGTAATATCCGGTAAACAGACCATTTGGCGCACCATCGGAAACCTTAACTACGATTTCTCCCTCTTCACCGGTCTTTGCGATACTTCCGTCAGAAAGCATTACGGCAACATCATACAATGGACTCGGTTTACCCATGGAGCCCGGACGCGGGGTCATCCCTTTGATATTACCGATCAACATCGTCGTCTCAGTCTGTCCGAATCCTTCCATAATATCAAATCCGGTTTTTTCTTTAAATTTCTCATAGATTTTCGGGTTCAATGCCTCGCCGGCCGTCGTTACATTCTGCAGGGAAGAAAGGTCATATTTTTCCAGCTGCAAATGAACCATAACACGGTATGCCGTCGGTGGTGCACAGAATGTTGTAATTTTATATTTCTCAATCATCTGCAAAATCTTCTTCGCATCAAAATCGTCAAAATCATACGTAAAAATAGGGGCTTCACAGATCCACTGTCCATACAGTTTTCCCCACAGAGCTTTTCCCCATCCGGTATCGGAAATAGCAAAATGAATGCCGTCCGGGTCTACCTGGTGCCAATATTTGGCAGTGATATAATGCCCCAATGGGTATTTATAATTGTGTGTCGTAATTTTCGGATAAGAAGTTGTACCCGAAGTAAAGAACATCAGCATCGGATCATCTCCGCCCGGCACATCTTTCGGTTTTGTAAAGTTTGCCGAGAAGAACTGAATGTCTTTGTTAAAGCAGTGCCAGGACTCACGCGCACCGCCTACCATGATCTTCAGTTTCAATGTTGTATTTCCGCGGGAAGCCTTATCCACTTCACGGGAAACATCGCCGTCTGCCGTACAAACGACAGCATCCACTTCACCTACTTTGAAACGATATTCAAAGTCTTTGCGGGTAAGCAGGTTTGTCGCAGGGATCGCGATGGCTCCAATCTTATGAAGTGCAAGGATGGAGAACCAGAACTGGAAATGACGTTTCAAAACGAGCATTACCTTATCTCCGCGCTTAATTCCGAGATAGCTGAAATAGTTCGCTGTCATATTGGTAAACTTTGCGATATCACGGAATGTGAAATAACGCTCTCTTCCATCTTTTGACACGTGAAGCATCGCCAGTTTATCCGGACATTTTTTTGCCATTACATCAATTACATCATATGAAAAGTTAAAATTCTCATCGTTTTTAAATTTAATGGAATTTAAAATTCCATCTTCACCAAATCCTGTTTCAATATATTGATCCGCGATTCCGACCAAATCAAACTTCTTTCCTTCGGTATAACTCATATCTTTCTCCATTTCTGCGTTCGTAATCACGCCAAATCTATCTTGTTTTAATTTACACCTCACGTAGTTTTCAAAACTACATGCATCTTTATCATATACTACACACCCCCTAGTGTCAAGTGACTTTTTGCGGTTTCGTGAATATTTTATACTATTTACATTTTCTTTATTTCTTTTACAATTTTTATATGATAAAATAGAGGGAACGGTAACGAAAAGGAGTTGAGATTCGTCATGAAGAAAACACGCATGGATATTTTCCTTCTCGCCGGTCTTTTGATCGTGGGACTGCTTCTCGCCGGCTTTGTCTATCTGCCGCACGGAGAAAATGGTTCCGTCGTAGAGGTCCGCGTCAACGGAAAAGTCACTGCCACCTATCCGCTTTCTTCTAATATAGAGAAAACGATCACGACAGAAGATGGCGATTCCAACACATTTTGCATCAAAGATCACAAAGTTACGATGACACACGCCTCCTGCCCGGATCAGATCTGTGTCCGCACAAAAGGCATTTCAAAAACCGGCGAAAGCATCGTATGCCTTCCCCACCAGGTTGTCCTCGCGATCACCTCGGCTCAGACATCGCCTGAGTTGGACGGAATCAGCGGATAAGGAAAGGAGACACGTATGAACCGCTCTAGGAAAATTGCAGAATACGCGCTTTACACGGCATTGGCATTTTTGTTTGGCTATCTTGAAAATCTTTTCCCGCTGCCACTTCCATTTCCGGGAATGAAGATTGGATTTTCCAATTTGATATTTATTCTCACATTATATAAGAAGGGATTCCGTTACACACTTTCGCTGTCCCTTCTGCGAATCGTTCTGAGTGCCTTTACTTTCGGCAGTCTGTTCAGTTTATTGTACAGTCTTGTGGGAAGCATCCTCAGTCTGATCCTGATGGAAGTTCTCAAAAAAATCGCCAAAGACCGCCTCTCGATGCTTTCTGTCAGCGCTGCCGGCGGCACGGCTCACTGCATGGGACAATGGCTGGTGGCCTCTCTGGTCGTAGGGTTTGACTCTCTTCGCTGGTATGCCCCCATTTTGTATTTCAGCGGTCTGATCTCCGGATTTTTCATCGGTTTTTTGGCAATGCAATGCGCGAAACGTGGGGCTTTATAATCTTTTAGCCATATTTTATATATTTTTATATTTATTTTATTGACTAATGGCTCAACTAGTGATAGAATGTAAATCGTTGAAAGGGTTGTGAGTGCAAAAATATGTAAGAAAATTTCTTTCAATAAAAAAAAAGGGGAAGACGACCATGAGTAAAAATGTTGGAATTGTACGTCGTTTGGATAACTTAGGAAGAGTTACCATTCCGATGGAAATGAGAAAATCACTTGGAATTGAGAATCGCGGAGAAGTAGAGATTTCTGCTCAGAAAAATGCGATCATGATCAAAAAATATGAGCCTGTTGATGTATTTACCGGTTCAGATAAAGACCTGATTGAGTACGAAGGAAAATTGGTTTCCGTAGCTTCAATCGAGGCATTGGCTAAGCTAGCTGGTTTAATTTAATCATATATCCCTTTAGTGTGGCTGGAGCCCCCCTAGACTCCAGCCTTTCCTTTTTTATTATTTTTTTATCACGATACGTAAAATAGAGTACCGCATAAACGGTACTCTATTTTATTTCCTGTCACCAAACGAAATTAGTTCTTTATATACTTGATTTTTTGTCATTCCGCGGTCTTTCGCCACCGCTTTCATTGCTTCTTTTCGCTCCAGCCCCTGCGCAAGATAGTGTTCCATATGTTCTTCGATCGGAACTTCTTCCCATTTCTGCTGTTCCAGACTTTCGAGTTCCTCGATATCGGCTCCTTCGACGACAAATACAAATTCACCCTTCGGCTCATTTTTTTCATAATAAGAACAGGCTTCTTCCAGCGTGCACTGCATCACTTTTTCATGCCGTTTGGTAAGTTCCTTGCAGACCGCGATCTTACGCGTTCCCGGAAGAACTTCGGCGATTGCCTGTAATGTCTTTGTCAGGCGGTGTGGTGCCTCGTAAAACACCGTCGTATACGTCGTATTTTTCAGGCGTTCCAAGGCTCTGGCCCGCTCTTTCTTATCCATTGGGAGAAATCCTTCAAAAGCAAACTGGCGTGTCGGCAGGCCGCCCAGCGTAAGCGCCGTGATGACGGCAGAAGCCCCCGGCAAAGAAGTCACCGGAATCCCGGCTTCGTAGGCAGCAAGTGCCAGTTCGGCTCCCGGATCCGAGATCGCAGGTGTGCCGGCATCAGTCACGACAGCAATATTTTTTCCTGCCAGCAGTTCATTGACAAGCACCCCGGTCTTCTGATATTTATTGTGTTCATGATAACTGGTAAGCGGCGTCTTGATATCAAAATGATTGAGAAGTTTGATCGTCTGTCTGGTATCCTCCGCCGCGATCAAATCTACTTCTTTCAATGTGCGCAGTACGCGCAATGTGATATCTTCCAGATTTCCGATCGGCGTAGCACACAAATATAATGTTCCCATAATAGCCTCATTTCCTAGTAATTCTCTAACAATTGTTCGGTATACACATTTACCTCTTTGTATACGATAAGCGGCTTTTCTATCTTCATCCCCGGATTGCCGCCCCGTGTGCCTTCGATCAACACCATATTCGGTTCCTTGTCCACATACGGATAGACAAGCTGCATCCGCTTTGGTTCAATCCGGCAGGCGGTCATTTTACTCATAATCTCGCCGAGCCGTGACGGGCGGTGTACCATAAAGAAATGTCCACCGGGTTTCAATAATTTTGCGCTTGCTTTCAACACATCATCCAGCGTGCATTTTAACTCATGACGCGCAATCGCCTTATGCCCCGTAGGATTCGTAAGTCCGTGGGATTCGCTCATATACGGTGGATTGGTCGTTACGACATCAAAAGAAGCCGCTCCAAAAATAGCCGCCGCTTCTTTGATATCTCCAGTCGTAATATGCACTCTGGAGTCTAATTTATTATACTCGACACTTCGTCTCGCCATGTCCGCGATATCGGTCTGAATTTCCAGCCCCTCGATGTGCTCCGCCTGCGTCTTGGCGGACAAAAGAATCGGAATGATACCATTGCCACAGCCGAGATCCAACACTTTTTTTCCTTCCGGAACACAGGCAAAGGACGAAAGCAGTACTGCATCCATGCCAAAACAAAACCATTTGGGGTTCTGGATGAGCATCAAGCCGTCCCGCTGCAGATCATCCAGCCGCTCCCCCGGTAATAATCGGTCTTTCATCAGATTTTTGATTTACCTTCCTTTTTTTCCATCGCTTCCAGCGCTTTTAACTCTTTGTCATCTTCCTGTTTTCCATGATCGCGTTTGCGGTCTTTGCGGAATTTAAGTTCTGCTGCCGCATATTCACGCACTTCTTTTTCGTCATTGTCAAGGGTTACGATGACGCGGACTTTCTGTTTCAATACACTGACATTCTGCACTTCTCCATTGAGGCCATCCGGCGTTTTCACACGTGTTCCGACGTTTGGCAGGCTTCGGTTCAATTCCTCGTAAGCCTCTTCCTCATTTTTCAGACAGCACATCAAACGGCCGCACACACCCGAAATCTTCGTCGGATTGAGTGACAAATTCTGCTCTTTTGCCATTTTGATGGAAACCGGCGCAAATTCGGAAAGATACGTATGACAACAGAGTGCTCTTCCGCAGATACCGATTCCTCCGCGCAGTTTTGTCTCATCGCGCACTCCGATCTGACGCAGTTCAATACGTGTACGGAACACCGATGCCAGATCTTTGACCAGTTCACGGAAGTCAATTCTTCCATCTGCCGTAAAATAAAACAATAATTTGTTGCGGTCAAAGGTATATTCTGCCGCGATCAGTTTCATTTCCAATTTATGCTTGGCAATTTTCTGTTTGCAGATGACAAACGCCTCTGCCTCTTTTTCGCGGTTCTTTTGTTCATGCTCCTCATCCTCTTTCGTCGCTAAACGAACGATTCCTTTCAAAGGTGCCACAATCTTTTCTTCCGGCATTTCCGTCGGTGGAAGGACTACTGTCCCCATTTCGACTCCTTTTGCCGTCTCTACGATCACACGCGTTCCACGCGTTATATTTTCTTTTTCCTTTCCCGGATCAAAATAATAAATTTTGCCCGCCTGGCGGAAACGTACTCCGATAATAATCTTCACTTTTTTACCTCGCTTTATCTATTCTTACTGCTTCATCGTACAAAGCATAAGCTCCATCGCCACTTCAAAGTTTACATTGGCTTTGAGGCGAAGTTTCGCTTTGTCAAAAGCACTTAATATCTCTTCGATTTTCTCATAATCACGCTGGTTTGCCTCTTCGGATATCGCGCGGAATTCGCTTTGGAATACCAGCTGATTCATATTTTTTGTCGCCTTAAATAAAAGCACATCGCGGTACCAGAGAACCATGAGGTCAATATAATCCTTGATATTGTCCTTATCTTCCCCGATCTCCTTTATTTTTTCAAGCATTTCCGAAACGGTCATATTTCTTACATTTTTTAACAAATACAATACCTGATTTTTTTTCTCTTCAAAATCTTCGGATTCGATGTAGCGGATTGCTTTTCCAAGATTTCCCTGTGCAAATATGGCACTCGTCCGCGCGCGGTAGTCTACCACGTGGTAATTGTCGATCAGATATTTTTCAATCGCTGCCGTCGTGAGCGGTCGAAATTCCAATGTCAGGCATCTCGACTGAATGGTCGGCAGAATCGCACTCATATTACTCGTGAGCAAAATGATGATTCCGTATTCCGGCGGCTCCTCGATCGTTTTCAAAAGAGCATTCTGCGCCGCTTCGGTCATTCTCTCGGCTTCCGGAACGATAAATATTTTGTAGGGACTGGAAAATGGTTTGATTGCCATCTCGGAATTGATCTTTTCACGCACATCGTCCACACCGATGCTTGACAATTCTCTCGTTACCCATATCACATCGGGCTGATTTCCGGAATCAATCTGTTTGCAGGACGGACATTTTCCACATGGCCGCACCTCCTGCTCTGCCGTACATTGAAGTCCTGCCGCAAACGTTCTCGCCATCGTCTCTTTGCCGCATCCCACTTCGCCCTGGAAAATATAGGCATGAAACGGCTTATCTTCGCGGATCGCCATCTGCAAATGTTCTTTTATATCTTCATGTCCCATTATTTCTGAAAATAAAAACATAGGTACCACCATCCTTTCCTCATGTCAGTATATCTAACAGCATCCCCCGTATCTCGTCAATCTTTGCGAGAATCCCGAGGTGGTCTTTTTCTTCTTTGATCAGTTCTCCCGCGAGCTCATCCAATGCCACATTGACACGTTTGATCATGCCATACACGCGGTGCCGCCCTCTCCGGTCAAGGAAATTTTCACGGCTGAATTTGTGTGAACGGTTTACGATCTCGTTCATAAATTCCTGGATCAGTTTCCGGTACTGGCGCATATCACGCACATCCATATGCTTGCCAAGTTTTTTCCCCTGCATCGTAATGTCTTCCATCATGAGTGAAAGGCGTGCCTGCAGCCCCTCTTCTTCCAGAGAACTCATCAGCGTGAATTTAAAATCTTCTCCCGTATTCTGCGTCTGTCTTGTCGTCGTTGCCGCCACGGTCTGCTGCATCGGATCTACTTTAATTTCCATCCTTTCACACCTCCCTCAAAATGTAATCCATTCCATTCTTTAAGTATACCATGAAATTCGCCGGTGTTGCAACTATAAAAATCACACGTGATGCTGGATCATCGTTTCGATATGAGCAAGCGCCTCTTCGAAATTGTCGTTCTGCACACGGATGTCAATGCCCGTCTCGTCAAGTTTTTCCTCTGAAAAATCCTCTTCATCTGCAAGAAAACGGCGGCACAGTTCTGCCACGCACGGCGTATTCTGCTCTTTTTCGCGTTTCAATGCCCGCTCGATACGTTCAAAATCATCGACTTCAATGTAAATCGGAACGACCTGCTCGATACCAAAAAATGTCTCCAGTTTGCGGTATCCTTCCAATGTCGTAATAAGGATATAATTTCCTTTTTCCAGATCAATCTGTCCGTCGTTGGCAGTAAAATAATACCATGGACCATGCACTGTCTGATACACACGGCATTCAATGATCTTATCGTCTTCCTGCATCTCGTGCATTTCTTCTTCACTGACAAAAAAATACTCTTTACCATAAGTTTCCCCGGCGCGGATCGGACGCGTCGTATATGTCACTACTTCCCGCAGTTCTGGGAAATCCTCCACGATTCTCTGATACAGCGAATCTTTTCCTGTCGCACTCTTCCCCATAATAACAAATAATTTACCCATTGCCATCCCTCCAAATCTTATTTTATCTCTTGGCATACAAACACTCTGCCGTTTTCAACTCCACGCACTTCATAACCGGATCTTTGTCCGTCCAAAAGCACGTCAACCATTTCCTGCGAAAATATTTCACCGGCGACCGCAAACGGTACTCCCGGCGGGTACAAATACACGTCCTTCGCCGCAGTCTGACCTGCCGCCTCTGCAAGCAGAATCTCTTTTTTCGGAAGCCGCTCTGCCTCATGACTGTACATCCGCTGCTCCGGCGGTTTTATCTTGTACGTAAAGGTCTTTTTCGCACCTTTTTCCGCATACGATAAGGACCGGTCAAGATCACACAATGCCTCCGCAAAACGGTTAAAATGTTCCGCCGTATCGCAGATTGTCGCCATCCCCAGCGCATAATTACCACAGCTCATTTCCAATTGAACTCCGTAACGCTCCAGAAGAATTTCTTCCAGCTGCTGCCCGGTAAGTTCCGTACGAGCGGTACTGATGACAATTTTCGACAAATCCATCTTCTCGCAGCGCGCAACTTCCAATTTTTGTAAGTTCTCTGTTTTTTTATAAAAATCATTCAGATTTTTGACAAAATGTTCTGCAGAAAAGGAATCTTCCGTCTGCACATATTCAAAGCACTTTGCGATCGATGCCATCAAAAGGTACGACGGACTGCTCGACTGGTAGGTCTGAAGCGCCCACTGCAGCCGTTCTTCGTCAATGCGGTTTCCCGTCTGATGGAGCACCGCCGTCTGTGTAAATGCCGGCAGGGTTTTGTGAAGACTTTCAATCACAAGGTCTGCCCCCTGCCGCACCGCGGTTTCCGGAAAGGACGGAAGCCAGTTAAAATGTGCCCCATGTGCTTCATCCACAATAAGTGGAATATTTTTCTCATGTACCGCCGCTGCGATGCCTGCAATGTCCGAAACAATCCCCTCATACGTCGGCGATGTGATCATCACACATTTGACATCCGGATTTTCTTTTAACTGACGGCGAATCTCTGAAACTTCGATCTCGCCGGCAATTCCCAGTTCTCCCAGCGTCCCTTCGAGCCGACGCGGATACACATAAACCGGTCGAAGTCCAAGAAGTTTGATCGCATTATAAACCGATTTATGACAGTTTCTCGCCACCAAAATCTTGTCCCCCGTATAACAGCACGCCGTAATCGCCACCAAAATCCCGCACGTACTTCCATTGACCAAAAGATAGGTCTGTTTCGAATCGTACCATTGGGTCAGATCGTCCATCAAGTCGCGGATCATTTCCTCCGGATGATGCAGATCATCCACCCCCGGAACCTCTGTCACATCAAGAGAATAGGGATCTGGCATCGTACACAGCGGATTTCTTTTGTGCCCCGGCATATGCATCGGCACGATGTCTCGCTTACAATATTTGGATAATGTAGTAAAAAAGTGATTTGACATGTCATTCCCCTTTCTCGTAGTATTTCTTTAAGTATACCATTTTTCTCTTGTTTTTCAATAGGAAGTCGTGTTATATTATTATACAAACGTAACGATTTAGGATTGCGGTGGGGGAGCCTGAATAGTTACATTACATACTACATACAGAAATGGAGATTCCTATGACGAAAATGGTTCTTATGGCGACTGCCTTCTCAAAAAATTCCATGATGGGAATGGTCATCGTCGCTTTGGTATGCATGGGTATACCTTTTATCGCACTTGCGTATATGAAAACGAAAACCGGTGCAAAGATCACATCCTTTTTGAAAGGACTTCTTTTTTATGCACTGTTTGCCTTTGGCGTAAGCGGACTGATCAACATCCTTCTGCTGGGCGGCCTATCGCTTTCTTCCGTATTAAACCGAAGCATTCACCCGGTATATTATGCAGTATATGGTGCTGTACTTGCCGGCATTGTCGAAGAAACCGGTAAATTTATCGGATTAAAGTATATGATGAAAAAAAATCCGGACAAGCAAAATGCTCTGCTTTTCGGTCTCGGTCACGGCGGTCTGGAAGCACTTGCTTACGGAAGTTCCCTTTTTATGGGAAATTTTGTACTGGCATTGCTGGTAAACTCACTTGGTGTCGATGAATATTTCAACAAACTCGGCATCACCGGGGAAAAACTGGTGGAGCAGAAAAATAATCTCGCGGCCCTGATGGCGATTCCGACAAGCGAATACGTCGCTTACGGCATCGAACGCGTCTTCCTGCTTGCACTGCAGATTGCTCTGACGATCCTTGTCTTCATGGCGGTCAATAACCAGAAGCTCAAACCAATGTTCCCAATCGCGATCCTGCTTCACATCATCGCGTACATGCCATCTTACCTGAACAATATGGAGCTTTTGAATCTGACATTTAACCTGCTGATCACCGGCGCGATCTGTGTGATCGTAGCGGCTTATGTCTACCGCATTTATCATCAGATCAGCGACGATGGCACAATCGCTTCAAAAAAATCTTGACAACTGTGTCGTTTTGCGATACTATATATATGAATCAATGGTGATTCGCCTTAGGCGAGTTGCCATTTTTTATTGCCGTTATCATTGGGATAACCTAATGATTGCCTATATATAGTTTAGTTCTCTATTCCCCAGAAAAAGGTCACATTGTGGCCTTTTTCTCATATCTGCCGATTGCCAAATGCTCCCCTTTTTGCTATACTAAAATTAACTATTCAGAAGAATGATAAAAGAGGTCTTTTTATGGCGGAACGCAGAGAATTAAAAATTTCCGTGCGAAATCTGGTGGAATTTATTTTTCGCGAAGGAGATATCAATTCGACCGGTCTTGGCACCCGGAATCCGGAGGCAATGCAGCTCGGTAATAAAATTCACAAAAAAATACAAAAAAGTATGGGAATCGGCTATCAGGCAGAGGTTCCTTTATTTACGTACGTCACAATGCAGAGCGAGGAAACCGGTGAAGAATTTGATTTGAAAATTGAGGGACGTGCTGACGGCATCTTCCGCGACGACTCGGAAATTCTTGTCGATGAGATTAAAGGTGTTTTTATGGACATCCATCAGTTAAAAGAACCTCTTTTGGTGCATAAAGCGCAGGCAATGTGCTATGCCTATATGATCTGCGAAGCCGAAAATCCGGCATTTATCACCGTTCAGGTGACGTACTGCCATCTGGAGAGCGAGGAGATCCGCCGTTTTCCGGTAACCTACCGCAGTGAAGAGATCCGCGCGTGGTTTCAGGATCTGGTCGACTTGTATACCCCATGGGCACGCTACGAATTTGACTGGCAGAAAAAACGAAATGCTTCGATTCAGTCGCTTACGTTCCCATTCCCATACCGCGACGGCCAGAAAGAACTTGCCGCCTGCGTATATAAAACAATTGAGCACAAAAAGAAAATTTTTATACAGGCTCCCACCGGGGTCGGAAAGACCATTTCCACGGTATTTCCGTCGGTGAAAGCAATGGGCGAAGGGCTGATCGACCGCCTTTTTTATCTGACTGCCAAAACGATCACGAGAACGGTCGCGCAGGAATGTTTCCAACTTTTGTCAGAGCAGTCGCTGCATTTTAAATTTCTTACGATCACGGCAAAGGAAAAAATGTGCTTTCTGGAAGGCAGCCCGGATTGTAATCCTGCCTCCTGTCCTTATGCCAAGGGGCATTATGACCGCGTCAATGACTGTGTTTACGATATGCTGATCCATGAAAACGACATGAATCGGGATACCATTCTTTCGTATGCCGAAAAACACAATGTCTGCCCGTTCGAAATGTGCCTCGATGCGGCTCTTTTTGCGGACAGCATTATCTGCGATTACAATTATGCTTTTGACCCCAATGTCTATCTGCGGCGGTTCTTTTCGGAAGAGAAGAAAGGAAATTTTGCCTTTTTGATTGATGAAGCCCATAATCTCGTGGAGCGTGCCAGAGAAATGTACAGCGCCGTGCTCGTAAAAGAAGATTTTTTGAAAGTAAAACGTATTATAAATGAGGAATCCACCAAAAATTATCCATCCGAAGTAAAATATTTATTTAAGATTTTTGCCGCTTCGCTGGACCGGTGCAATAAAACCATGCTTGAATGGAAGCATGCCTGCGATCATTTTGAGCTTCTGGAGGACATTTCTTCTTTTGAATTCCAGTTGCTGCGCGTCGTAAACAGTTTTGAACTTTTGACAAAAGAAGTGAAGGAACTTCCCGAGCGCGAAACGATTTTGAACTTATTTTTTGCCGTCCGGCATTTTCTCAATATGAACGACACCAAAGATGAAAAATACCGCATTTACACCGATTATGAGGAATCCGGAAATTTCCGCATCAAGCTGCAATGTATGGATCCTTCGACGCGACTCAGTGACGCCGAAGAACAGGCGCGCAGTACGGTCTTTTTCTCTGCCACCCTGCTGCCGATCCGCTATTACATGGAGCAACTTTCGACGACTGAAGAAGACTATGCCGTCTATGCCAAATCTTCGTTTACGCCGGACCAGCGGCGCATCGTGATCGCCAATGATGTCACCAGCAAATACACACGGCGTTCTCTCGCAGAATACCGCCGTATCGCCGGCTACATCGAGGAATTTGTGCAGGCAAAGCAGGGAAATTATATCATTTTCTTCCCTTCCTACGCCTTTTTACGCCAGGTAAAAGACCAGCTTCATCTCCCAGAGCAGACACAAATCATCGAACAATGTCAAAATATGTCAGAATCAGAAAAGGAAGAATTTCTGGCTACTTTTGATGCCGAAAATGACTACACGCTTGTAGGCCTCTGTGTTATGGGGGGCATTTTCAGCGAAGGCATTGATCTGAAAGATGACCGTCTGATCGGTACTGCGATCGTGGGAACCGGCCTTCCGCAGGTTTGCGAAGAACGCGAATTATTTAAACAATATTACGACGAAAAAAATGGACACGGCTTTGACTATGCCTACCTGTATCCCGGCATCAACAAGGTTTTTCAGGCGGGCGGCCGCGTGATCCGTACTTCTTCCGACCGCGGTGTCATCCTGCTCTTAGATGAACGCTTTGCCGGCAATAGTTATTCTCATTTATTTCCAAAAGAATGGGTACCTTACAAGATTACAAATAAAAAAGGAATGAAAGATATCCTCCATTCCTTTTGGGAAAATCCGGATTTCTCTCCGGACTAGTGTTTCAAAACTAGATCAACTTAATTCCATCGGATCGGATTTCTATTTTCTTTTCTTTCATCAGTCGTCCGATTGCTCGTTTATAGGCATTTTTACTCATTTTAAATTCGCGCTTGATGATTTCCGGCGACGTTTTATCATGAAATGGCAAAAAACCACCTTCTGCCTCTAATCTCGCAAGAATACTTTCTGCATCCATTCCCATCTGAACCGGCAGTTTTTCCTGCAGACTGAGTGTCAATTTTCCATCTTCCCGGATTTCTTTGATACGGGCATGAACATTGTCTCCTACATGAAGTTCACGATTCATCTCATTGTGAGGGATCAACGCAGAATACTGATCTGCCACTGCCACAAAGGCACCAAACGAATCCAAAATCTCATACACCATTCCATCGACATGATCGCCCTCGGTAAAGTCTCCATCGGTGCGAAGATAATCATAAATATGCATCGTCGCACATAGGCGGCTGCTCTTATCGATGTAAAGTGCTGCCAATACCTGCTCGCCTTTCTTTACACGATGTGTCTGCTCTTTAAATGGCAGGAACAGATCTTTCGCAAGTCCCCAGTCAAGAAATGCTCCGATTCCTGTCACATCGGTTACTTTCAGGCGTGCCATCTGTCCTAACTGCACATAAGGTTCTGTCGTCGTCGCGATCAAACGGTCTTCCGAGTCTTTATACAGAAACACCTGAAAAATATCGCCGCGCTCTGTTCCTTTCGGCACCTGATTATTTGGCAGGAGTACTTTCAGTTCCGGATATTCATAAGAACCAAGGTATACTCCGTTTTTCGTCATTTTTGTCACATACAGACGCGACATGCGTCCGAGTATTTTTTCTTCCATAGTCTGCAAGATTATTTCCTTTCTTCGATTCTGCCTTTAAAGCAGGTAATCGCAAATGGGGATTTTTCTTTATCCGTCATAACGACATAAAATCCCTCTTCCTGTTCACAGGTATAACATTGTACCTCGTCGCCAAGTTTCGCAGCCAGTCGGTATTCGACACGGAGTTCTTCCACTTCAAACCCAAATGGCAGGTGGTCGGCTGCCAGACGTACGTATTCTCCATTATTCATATGGGAATTGGTATCCATATGATTCTCGCACACCGTGATACTGTCACAATATACAAGATTTTCCGGTATTTTGATCTTTCTTGGTTTATATTCCATCGGATATGGCTCTTCCATCCCATAGGCTTCATAATCCTCCGGCTCCGGCTTTACCGGTGTTCCCGACTTCTGATCAAAGAAAAACCAATGCGAATCTGCATACGCAAGAGTTTCGCCTTCTTCTGTTTTCATCACAAAATTACGCATTCCAAATACGCCTCTCATCTTGTAAGGCCATGTCGATACCTCAAACACTTCCCCCATAATCGGACGACGCTTGATCACAATATCCCAGGAATTTACAAGCCAGGCATGTGCATCTTCACTTTTCAGATCCATACAAGAAAGTCCTACATCTTCGCTGTGAAACAGACTGCAGTCCTGCATGGCATTTACGATAGCATATACTTTTAATTTACCTTCTGTGTCAATTCGGCTGTATGACACGCGATCTTTACATTTGTACATTGTCACTCATCTCCATCTTTATTTGCTGATCCATCTTGACATACCGGAACCATGATTTCCAAATGGTCTCTTATGGAAACCAAGTTTTCCGTAAAATTCTTCTTTATTCATCGCTGACATCAGGTTTACCATGATGGTTTCCCCCTCTTCCACCTGGTCTTCCAGCCAGCCAAGTACATTTTCTATGATTTTCCGTCCCAGTCCCTGTGACTGGTAATCCGGATGCACGATAACATCACAAATAAAAAACACATAACCACCGTCTCCGACTACACGCGCCATGCCGACCGGTTTGCCGTGATCGAGCGCAATAATCTTATAGAGCGAATGTGCCAATGCCCGCTCTGCACGCTTTGGTATAATACGGATAAAGTCGACACTTCCCCGTAGATTATTGTAGTCTTCTATCGATATCTCGTGTCCAAATGTAATCTCTTGTATATTCATGCATCTTATATGAACTGGTTTGTCACCTCATCATAATGATAGTCCAAACTTCCCAGGCTTTCACATAAAGCCTCTTGGTCGATCTCATTGGTTTTGCAAAATTCCTCAAGCGTCGCATATTGATCGCGCAGCTGCGTGTTTGCATAGCTCAGCAAAATAATGGGGTCACCCGGTATGTTCATAATTTCCTCACTTTCCCGCACTCTACGGTGCACTTTTCTATCTTATTTCTATTTTTGCAGCAATTTTACTGCTTTTTTATGTAGGATCTTTTGCTTTTTTCGATCCTGATATCATTTTATAAGTGTTCTTAGTTTTTGTCAATATTATATTTTTCGGATATTTTGTCCCTTTTCCGCACATACTACCCGCAAAAGGAGGTTTTTATATGGCGAGTACATTTTCCAAAGATTTTTCCACCAACAAAAAAAAGATTGATTCGCTTCTTCAGGTCGATAAAAGTTTTGACCTGATCTACCGCGTCATCACCATTGGCGGAAAAACTGCCTGTTTTTACATTATTGATGGCTTTTGCAAAGATGAAGTGATGGAAAAGATCATGGAATTTCTCTATAAAATCACACCGTATCAAATGCCCGAAAACGCGCACGATTTCTTAAAGACCAGTCTCCCTTACGGCGAAATCGATCTGGTTGAGGACGAAAATGCCCTCATACAATGGGTTCTTTCCGGCGTTCCGGTGCTTCTGATCGATGGTTACGACAAACTGCTGTCAATTGATTTTCGAAATTATCCTGCGCGCGGTGTCAATGAGCCGGAAAAAGACCGTGTTATGCGCGGTTCCAAAGATGGTTTCGTCGAAACAGTCGTATTCAATACCGCTTTGATCCGCCGCCGCATCCGCTCGACGGACCTTGTTATGGAAATGCATACGGTCGGCAAAAGTTCCCGCACCGATGTTGTCATTGCCTATATGGGCGACCGCGTCGAAAAGGAAATGCTGGATGACATCCGGAACCGCATTGACAGCATTGACATTGACGCTCTGACAATGAATCAGGAAAGTCTGGCAGAATGCCTGTATCAGCACAAATGGTATAATCCATTCCCTAAATTCAAATTTACCGAGCGCCCTGACACTACCGCAGCCAGTATCCTGGAGGGAAGTATCGTCGTTCTTGTGGACAATTCGCCGTCTGCCATGATTCTGCCGACGTCGGTCTTTGATATTATCGAAGACGCCGATGACTATTACTTTCCCCCCATTACCGGGACCTATTTACGCTTATCGCGTATTGTCATCAACCTTGCCGCCGTCTTCCTGACTCCGGTTTTGCTGCTGCTATTGTCAAATCCTTCCTGGATTCCGGAGTGCCTGAATTTTATCCAGATCAGCGAACCCGTCAATGTACCGATTCTTTACCAATTTCTTTTACTGGAATTTGCCATCGACGGTCTGCGGCTTGCCTCGCTCAACACTCCAACAATGTTCAGTACACCTCTGAGTGTAGTTGCTGGTATTATCCTTGGGGATTACACCGTGAGTTCCGGCTGGTTTAATGCCGAAGTAATGCTTTATATGGCGTTTGTCGCTGTAGCAAATTATACGCAGGTCAGTTTTGAACTTGGCTATGCGCTGAAATTTATGCGTATCATCCTTTTATGCCTCACTGCATGGTTTGATATCTACGGCTTTATCGCCGGCACGCTGCTGACTATCGCCTGCATCGTATTTAACAAAACCATTTCCGGAAAGAGTTATATTTACCCACTCATTCCATTTAATCTGCGCCAGTGCATGAAGCGATTCTTCCGTGTCAGCCTGCCGCGTTCGGAGAAGAAAAATTAGCGATGTAATGTTTTTCAAAAATGAGATTTGGATTTCTCATTGTGAAATCCAGACTCTCATTTTTTGAACAATACTACAACACCTAATAACATATACATATTTTTTAGTTTCCAATATGTCTTACAGCATGTTAAATACCGAAAAGGATTTCGAAAAAACTCCCCCTTGTCGGGTCGAATTTTTTATGTTAGAATGATAGTAGTATCAAGGAAAGAGGTATGACATCATGGAGACATTTTTCACAGATGACGATCTCTTCGATTTGTTAGAAGAATTGGATCGGGAAAACGCAGAAATTGAATTATTGGAAACCGAAGAGGAGATGGAGGCATCGAACCGACGATTTGAGGAAATCATTTTGAAGCATCGAAACGACTAAAAAAGAAGCTGCTGCATTCGTAATGCACAGCTTCTTTTAATTTTAGGCTTGTTGCCTTTTGCTGACGGGGGAAGGCAACATATTTCCATAGTTTTCCCTTTCCCCGTTGCCTTCCAGACTCCACTTTCTCCTTCCCCGCTCACCTCACTTCCTCAGTGCACTAAAGAGAAGCCGTAGTTTTCTCGTGAGGGATTAGAACACCGTCGGTGCATAGAGGGCGTTCTGTGCCCTCATGCACCGCTACGTGGGTTCTCTAAGCGCAAGCGGTCCCGAAAACGAGAAAACTACGGCTTCGTCATCTATACACAAAGCACATACATATAATACAATTTCATTGGCCATTTCAGCTGTCCATAAATGCGGTGGCGGATGACGCGGTATTCCTGGCGGTATTCGTACACTTCCGTCTTGTCAAACCGGTCTTTGCTGAATTTCGCACAAAATACATCTGCGATAAAGGCATGAACCATTTCTTCTTCCAGTTCATAAGCTTTTGCAATCTCACGGCTGTATTCTGCTACTGTCTGACCGGTATAACGAATGTGTTTCTGCACAAACGCCTTTTCCAGCTGATGATAAAGCAGAAGAATCTGACGCGATGTCTTGTCATGGCGGAGCTGGTTTTTGAAGATCATGATACGCACGCGGCGTTGAATTTCAGCGGCCAAGATAAGTGCGACGATAACAATCAGCACAGCCAAAAGTATTTTTACAAATATTGGCATCGATTTTGACTGGTCCGAAGAATTGGAATCCTTCTTATCCGCGGTCTCACTTGGAGAAGTTTCCTCCTGTACCTGATCTTCGTGATTGTAATTGTCTGTCTGAATATTTTCAAACGTCATATCTTCTTCCGGTTCCGGCGTCGGTGTTGCGACAGAAAGCTGTCCTTCGCCCCCGCCATTTCCATCACTTTGATTCTGGTTCTGATCTTGGCTTTGTTCGGAATCCTCATCAGAAACTGGCGAAGATTCGGCATCTTCATCGCCTCGTCCCGGTGTAAATTCTACCGGAACAAATCCATAATCTTCCTGATAAACCTCAACCCAGGCATGCAGATCCTTATCGCTGACCGAGATTTCCGTCTGATCATTTGTCACATCAGCAAGTTCCTCTTTGCTGACATAAACGCCTTCTGCATAACGTGTCGGAATGCCGATACTTCGCAAAAGAACAGCTGCCGCCGTCGCATAATGGGCACTGTAACCCTTTTTATTTTCCTTCAAGAAATACGTAACTGCCTCTTTCGACCGCGGTGTCTTGCCCGGTGAAAGAGTGTATTTGGTATCATTCATGATATAATTTCGCGTCTCTTCAATAATCTGGTAAAGAGAAGCCGAACCCTGCTGGTACTGCTCCAGCAGATTTCCCTGTGCTGCCAGATACGCCTTATATTCTTCTGTGATCGACGTGGCATCTTCCGGCACTTCCGTAAAATATTTTTTTACAAATTCTGTCATCTGGTTACGCTTTTCCTGCGTTTCCGTCCAGTATTCATTGCCAGCAAGATTATAATGGTTCGCGATCAAACCATTTTTCAACTCACGGTAAAGCATCGGATAATATTCCGTCTCATATTCAATGCCCGGAACGGCGGACAAACTTCGCCCCCCGGCAAGGGAAAAAGCCGTCGTCGGATAATACGGAATGACATAATTGCCGTAGCCAAATGCCAGATTCTTAATTTGCAGCTTGCCGGTATTCCAAATTTTGTCATTTCCTGTCGTCTGCTTATCGCCAATCTGATTACGCAGTGACACATGCCAGCCATCCGGTGACAGATTTAACAGCGTAAGGGCACTTAACTCATTGGTGTACTCTTCTTCCTTAATCGTATGCCAGCGGTTTTCGTCGTACGCTTCTCCGGTGTAGCCTTTCAGGTAAAGCCCATCGGATGTATTAAAATCCCCTTTGATCTTTAAAATCGTCTTTCCCGTCCGGCTCACTGAATTGTGGTTTCCAATTTTTCCATAATCCATGCGGTCCCCATTAAAATATTCGCGGATCCACGTAAGAATGTCCTCCGAATCCCATGTCGTCAGGGAAAGTGCGGTATTTCGTATCCCAACGATGCGGTTTTGGTTGCTGTCATAACGTGCCGGTGGGACAACAAGATAACTGATGCCTCCTGCAATCACTCCGACCGCCGCCAAAATCAGAGACAGCTTCTGACGCATACGTTTTTCCGTCGTATCAAACCTCAGAAATCTCGTACCGACAACTGCGACTGTTGCAAAAATGTATGTGATCACATTGGAAAAATATCCAATTTTTCCCACTGAAAATGGAATGATAACAAATAAAATCGTCACTGCCACATAGACAGAAGAACGTCTCTTACGGTAAAAACAGGTACTGATCACGGCGATCAAGTATACACTGAGAAGGCAGAGAACCAGCGTCGTACAATAGCCGACATCCGCAGTCTCTTTCTCAAATCCTTTTCCCGAAAGAAGCGTTCTCGTCGTCTGAGTATAGTTCATAAATTCCTTCAGATACGTATTGATGATTGTCACGGCACCCTTTTGCAGCACCGTGCGGAATTTCAAAATCGTAATCACAAAAAATGCTGTCAGGCCGAGCATTCCATACAATTTTCCGTGATGAAATGTCTCAAGCACCGTAAACAGGCCATAAAATAAAAACGCAGCCAGCAGGATCACCAAAGCAAGCACGCCACGGGAAAATGTCAGACCGATACTCATCGCCCCACACATAACCGCGGAATACATTCCGAGAAATACCAATAAAACCTGGCTGATCTCCAATATGAAATTCGAGATTTTACTATTCTTCATAGGTATCTCCATCCCTTCGTAAATCCATAATCTGCAATTCGTTTACTTCGAGTCCTTCCAATTCCATCACATCGTGATCGGACACGGTAAGATACAGGCCCGATTCTTTTACTTTTCCGCTTTCCCATTCGATATATGCTTTCAAAAGTTCCTGCGGATCCTTCGTTGTATGACATTGGAACAAATCTTCAAACATCCAGAACAATTCTTCTTCCTGTTCGATCAGCTGTTCCTGAATCAATTCATTGACATTATCGTACCAGATAAAATGCTGCGGCACGCCTTGGCTCAAAAATTCCATCGCCACGGAATACACACCCTGAATCAGAAGATCGGCTTCATCCGCATCTTTCGCACTCAGGTCAATAAATATATGCACCGCTTTTGCAAGTGGAAGGCTCCCTTCTTTTACCATATAATGTCCGGTTTTACTACTGAGTTTCCAGTGAATCTGCTGAAAACGGTCACCATCTTTAAAGTCACGAATATCAAATATTTCCGACGGATCGTCTCCCTTTTTATACAAAGAAAAACGGTCACTGTCTTCATTTGTCTCATTGTACCAACGGGTCTTTCCAAGATATACTTCCGTCAATGGCGGCATGACAAGCACATCCTGCACTTCATAATTTTTTCCTACTTTAGCCGCAAAAATATTAAGATAATCATAAATTTTTACCTTATCGACACGGATTGACACATTTCCACAATGTTTCATCACTACGACAATACGGCGGCTTCTCCTTTTTCCATTGTCTACGGAAAAACGCACTTTCATCTTTCCGCTTTCCCCGGAAAAGAAGTTCCGGTACCGCACCCACGCGATGCCTTTTGTGACCGGCAGCCATTTGCTTGTATTTTCCAATGACAATGTAATGGTTGCACGTCCCGGTTTTTCAAGGGAATCTTTTTCAGCTACCGGATTTTTACATTCCACTTCGGCACTGATATGCACGCGGAGCAGAATCAAAAAGAATATCATAAAAAATGGTATGACAAGCAGGGCTCCTACGACTGCAACTGTTCCATACTGGAGACAGAATACAGAGATCAGAAACCCTGCCAACACGATCAATAAATAAATTAACGTTCCTATCGTCATGGGGACACCTCCTAAACGTAACTCCGATACGTTCTCTCTTACAATTTAGGAGTTGCTGTCTTACCTACGATCTCCTCGACGATGTCCTGTGCGGTCACATGACTCATACGCGCTTTTCCATTGAGAAGAAGGCGGTGGGCAAGCACACATTTTGCCACTTTTTTCACATCTTCCGGCAGAACATAATCACGTCCGTTCATGAAAGCATGTCCTTTTGCCATATCTACGAATGCCAATGTTCCACGAGGGCTGACACCCAGAGAGAGCATCGAATGACGTCTCGTCGCATCGACAATCTGCGAAAGATATTTGAGTACTTTATCATCCATATAAACAGCACGAACCTGTTCCTGCATTTCGAGCACTTCCTGCTTCGTTACAATTTCCTGTACATAGTCGATCGGATTGGCTTCCTGACGCTCTTTGATCAGACGCATTTCTTCTTCCATTGACGGATATCCCATGGAAATACGAATCATAAAACGGTCAAGCTGAGACTCCGGAAGCATCTGCGTACCGGCGGAACCGACCGGATTCTGTGTCGCTACAACAACAAATGGATTTGGCAGTTGTCTTGTGACACCATCGACCGTAACCTGGCCTTCTTCCATGACCTCCAAAAGAGCGGACTGCGTCTTTGTCGAAGTACGGTTAATCTCATCTGCGAGCAGAATATTACACAGGATAGCACCCGGTTTATACTGCATTTCTCCATCAGCATCCAGCATATTGAAACCTACGACATCACTCGGAAGAACATCCGGTGTAAACTGAAGACGACGCTCGGTCAATTCCATCGCACGGGAAAAGCAGACTGCCATTGTCGTTTTTCCTACTCCAGGAATATCTTCGATCAAAATATGTCCTTTGGCAAGAATCGCCGTCAGAACCATCTGAATCTGCTCGTCTTTTCCTCGAATAACTTTTCCTACTTCATCTAAAATATCCTTAATCTTTTGATCCATCTTATCATATCCTTTACTATTTTATGACAAAGCGCCCACTCTTCGAATGGACGCCCACCTTTTTTATCCAACTTTTAATTTGAATTTCTGAATCGCTCTCTCATCGTCGTCATCGACTTTTTCGATAAATCCTCCGAGACCGCGAATCTTATCTTCAAAATTCTCATATCCGCGTTCGATATATTGAATTTGTTCTACAGTTGTAAAACCATCTGCCACTAAACCGGCGATCACAAGTGCTGCTCCGGCACGAAGATCCGGTGCACTTACCGTTGCTCCGGTAAATCCTTCCACTCCGGTAATGATCGCTGCATTTCCTTCCACATTAATATTGGACCCCATGCGGCGGAGTTCGCTGATATATTTGAATCTTGTCTCAAAAATCGTCTCGGTTACAATGCTGACTCCTTCGGACAACGCCAAAAGAGTAACCATCTGCGGCTGCATATCCGTCGGGAATCCCGGATATGGCATCGTTTTTACATTGGCATATCCCATGCGTCCATTGGAATGCACACGCACACAGTCATCGTACTCTTCCACTTTCGCACCAATTTCAATAAGTTTCGCTGTGATAGCTTCCAAATGCTTTGGAATGACATTTCGGATATAAACATCTCCACCTGTCGCTGCTGCCGCGATCATATACGTTCCCGCTTCGATCTGATCCGGAATGATCGAATATTCACTTCCATGCAGACGCTCTACCCCGCGGATGCGGATCGTGTCAGTACCGGCACCTTTGATATTGGCTCCCATGCTGTTTAAGAAGTTCGCAACATCTACGATATGCGGCTCTTTTGCCGGATTTTCGATGATTGTCTTTCCTTCTGCCATGCACGCCGCCATCATAATATTGATTGTCGCACCTACACTTGGACAATCCAGATAAATATGGCTTCCGATCAATGCCTCTGCATACGCATCAATCTTTCCATTATGAATCGTCACGGTTGCACCGAGCTGCTCAAATCCTTTGAGATGCTGGTCAATCGGACGACTTCCGATCTGGCATCCACCCGGAAGGGCTACGACCGCTTTTTTATATTTTCCGAGAAGTGCGCCTACAAGATAGTAGGAACCACGGATCTTACGGATATATTCATCATCAACATTGACATCATTAATAACAGCCCCGTTGATACGGACTGTATGTTCATCTATTCTTTCTACAACTGCTCCGATTCCCTCAATGGCATCGAGCAATACTTTTACATCATCTACTTCCGGAAGATTTTCGATCAAAACCGGCTCATCCGCCATAATTGCGGCAACGATGATACCCAGTGCTGCATTTTTCGCACCGCCGATCTGAACTTCTCCCTGTAGTGGTCTTCCGCCTTTTATAATATACTGCTTCATATCGACCTCTCCATTTTTACCTTTCTAAATTATCACATCGTTACTAGTATACCACATATCTTCATTTTGTAAAATGTCAATTTCGTTACTTTTTTTAAATATGTGTTATGATTTTTTTACAGAATAGCCAAATTTTCCAATTTTTTCCCCAAGTTCAAAATATTCACCATGTGAATACGCAACGAGACCCAGCTTATTTAACTCAAATTTTCCGGTCTCATTCATATATTTTTCACTTACCTGCACTCCTGCCACCTCGGCAATAAACATATGGTGGCTTCCGAGCTCCAGCACGTCTTTTACCTTACACTCAATATTTACCGGGCTTTCCGCAATAATCGGTGCACCTTTGAGATGCACAGCCGGTGCCGCTGTCAGGTTCATTTCTTTAAATTTGTCCACATCACGGCCGGACTTCACGCCACACCAGTCCGTCGCACGTGTCAGTTCTTTCGATGTCAGGTTTACCACAAATTCGCCGGTTTCCCGTATGATATCATAGGAATACCGCTCCGGACGAACAGAAATGGAAAGCATCACCGGATCACTGCAAATCGTGCCTGCCCACGCTACCGTTATAATATTGGGTGTTTCTCCCTCTCGTCCACAACTTACCATTACTGCCGGCACCGGATATAACATATTGCCGGGTTTCCACTCCTGCTTTTTCATCGTTTTCCATTCCTCCTTCATTATAAGCGGATCTTATAGCAGATCTGCTTCTCCAGATTTCTATGATGTCCCAAAAAGTCATCCAATTTTTCATAATCACCTTCAAGTACGATCACAATTCGTTTACCATATTTTCTCATGATCTCGCGGATTTTTTCCACGCTCTCCTCTGACAAAGCCGGTGCATTTTCAATATACATACATCCACCGATGAACTTTTCAATCCATTCTTCCAAATTCACTTCATCCAATTTTTCCGCCTGGATCTTTCCGATATTTTTTGCTTCAAAATATTGATTTTTCTTTAATTCCTTAAACAATTTCTTCGCTACGGCAAGCGATATTCCCGGAGCTGCGCCAGTCAATGCAAAATGTATCGTACGCTCTTCCTGTGGCATTTTCTTGATCGCCGTTTTCAAGGTGCAGTATGTGATTCCATTTACAGACACATCTTCGCATACTTCCACTTCCATCGGGCGCCCGGAAAGTGGATGAGATTTTATGCGGATCTTATCCAAATTCATCGTATCTTCCAGATTGATGACCTTGCGTTTTTCTTTCATTTCCTCAAGCTGGTCTTCCAACGATTCCAGCTGCGTTGTCGTCTGTTTTCTTACCGCAGTTTCCAGCTTCGGCTCGTCTTTTTGTTCTGCCTCATCGTCGTTTGCTTCTTCTCTGGCTGCTGCCGTCTCCATAATCTCCTGTGCCTCTTTGGCTACCATAGCTTTCGCATCCAGTTCTTCGGTTGTTTCCTGTTTATCGGTATCCAATTCCTCCGGAAAATCATCTTCATCATCAAATGTATCAAGATCCACTTTAAAATAGTTGATCAGGCGGTTAAGAAAACCTTTCTTCGGATGATCTGCTTCTTCGTCCTCAGGCTCTTCTTCCACTTCTTCCGTGGCAGTTTCTTCGACTGGTTCCTCAACCAATTCTTCCGCCTCGGTTTCCTCGACGTGTTCTTCTTCCACTTCTTCCGTGACGGTTTCTTCGATTGGTTCCTCAACCAATTCTTCCGCTTCTTCCGTGACAGGCTCTTCTTCTACTTCTTCGGCAACAGGTTCTTCGACTGGTTCCCCTGTCATCTCGTAGTCGCCAAGTACAGCCGGCTGCACTTCCGGTTCCGGTTTTGGTTCCTCATTCGACGCAATATCCATAACCTGTGCCGGAGCATAGGCCACTTTTACCTCTTCTTCGTCCTCCGGCTCTTCCGGCTCCGGAATCTCTTCCCAGTTCGGTTTCTGCCAAAGTGGACTCATACAGCTTTCGCGCAGTTCTTTCGCTTTCTCGACAATCTTTCCACTACCGAACCACAGCATCAGATCCTCGCACTCTGCGATACAGTCTTCCCGTCTTCCCTGCAGTTCATACAGTCTGGCAAGCTGGTAACCCCATTCTTCGGTATATTCATTCTTTTTCAATTCTTCCAGAATTTCAATCAGCGTCTCATAAGATGCGCCTTCCGCTTTGGCAAGCCGGTATTTCAACTCATATGTATCCAAAGTCATTCCAGACACGATTTCATACGCTTGATACAATTCCTTGGCTTCTTCCAGGTCTCCCATGCGGATCGTAAGCATCAAAAGACGGTACAGGGCAGGTCTCGAAGAGGTTCTGTGGTACACTGTATAGTATAACTCTTTTGCAATATCCATTTTTTCTGCTTTTAAAAACAGTTTGGCAAAAAGATAAATATCTGTGATCGTAGGGATTTCATCAAAACGTAGTTCTTCGATTTCCTCCATCGCCTCCAAATATTGCTTTTCCTCAATTAATTCGCGTATCTGTGCACATCGTACGCTGCTATCGTATCTGCCCATTTATCTCATCCTTTTAAATATTCTACTGTTGCTAATATTTCCTGTGGTACATCGAGTCCTGCTTTTGTCCATTTGTGCATCATCATATCCAGACTCTTTCTCGCAGCACGATTGTCACGAATATATTTCTTTGCGGCCTCGCTGTAAGCAGTCTGTCCTTCCAATACCTTCATCGTTTCTGCAGAAAACGGACAATAGGTAAATAATATCGCCCTCGCCACACGGCTGAGTTTCATCGCGCCGCGCGCTTCACGCAGAATCCAGTCTGCATAATCTTTTAAAAATACTTCTTTGTGTTTATTATTACACTGAACAAGCTGTGTGCGGATCTTATTTTTCCGCTCCTGAGAGAGCTCGCTGTTTTTCTTGTAAAACTGCAAATAATCGGTATACTCGCTCGTAAGCGATGGATAGCGGAAATCGTTCCAATGACTGCCGGTCTCTGTGCGGCATTTTTCCCAGCGAAAATTGCCCAGAAGATGTACCATTTCCAGACTCAGTTCCTTTTCCAGCCAAATCGGCACAAACAAACGACCTTTGGATGTGCGCCGCTTTCCCGTTATATCCTGCCACATGATGGTATTGCGGCCGTATACCGGGAACAAAATAATGTCCGGCGTCACGCGTTCAATGACCATTGCTTTATTGATGTCTACATTTTCATAACTTACCAGACGCTCTCTGTAAAAAATCGAATAATCAATCTTTTCAATCTGGCGGATGGCATCATTTAACCGTTTTTCTGTCATATAAGAATTTTTCATATTACTGAAAATACCGTCTGAACAGAGAATCGGTACAAACATTGTGACATTTCCATTGATGATTCGGGACGCATAACGGAACATATTCTGGCATTCAAAATGCAGCCGCTGCTCCTTGTCCGCGATTGCTTCGTCCATCTCTTTCTGCGTAATTTTCTGCTCTTTTAACTGACGACGCAGATAGGTGGCAAAGTCTTCATCAAACTCATTTTTCGAAGTTTCTTTGACCCCATCATAAACGGCCTGCAGCCATTTTGACATCGTATAAACACGGCATCCATCCTCTGCCTGATCCATTTCCGGGCGCAGGCGGAGCATCGTGTCAAGTTCTTCATCGGTCAACAGTTTCTCACTGACAAATCCATAGTCTAAAAACAGACGCACTGCCAATGGGACGTCCTCGTCGTCCATACTTTTCTTTACGACAGCTTCATATATTTCATAGTATAACTTACTTATATTTTTACGCACTTCCGTCGCTTCGGGTGTTCTTGCGAACTTATCCGAGAGTGCCATAAAAGCCTCTACTGCCTCTGTAAATTCACTTTTAACCCGCATGTGAACCGGTGCATATTCGACAATCTGTCCCAAGGATTCATACAAATATTCAATGCCCGGCTCGTCCAGCTTTTCGATTTCTTCCTGCGTCTGTCCTTCTCCGGACAAAAGCGCGAAATACAGCCGCTCCATCTTATCACGGTCAAGCTGAATGGAAATTCCTGCCTTTTCGGTAAGAAAGGTTTCTGTCTCATTGATTTTTTCCACAATCTGATCCACCGACTGATCGATGCGAGGATCGCGGACTCCTTTTTCCAAAAGAGCCAATGCCAGTTTCCCAACGGTCTGGAAAAGCGCATCTTCTTCCAAAATCAAGCAGCGGAACAACCGGTGCAGCACCTCGCCCTGCTCACGGCAGTATACCAAAAATTCATTTACGACATCACACTGCTCGCGGTAATGATACATCGCCACATACTGGCTTCCACAGAAGAATTTTTTCTGCACCTCAATCGGCATTTTGGCACATTCAAGATAATATTTTCCAAGATCTTCCGGTTCCTGCAATGACTGCTGCATACAGTTTTCCACTTTCTGCAGAGCATTTTCCACCGACACTTCAAAGCCGCACATCGTGGCAACCTGATCACATAATTCGTATTTTTCTTTAATAAAACCGCAGAGGCTTTCATTTTCCTCTCTTAAATGCTGTAACTGTTTTTTTGTTTCTGCCAGAAAATAGTTCAAAGAGGTAACAAGAAGTCCCCGATAATCCGGCTTTTCTGCCAATATTCGTTCAACCCCTGCCATCCCCTGAACCGGGATAACAAAAACTGCACAATCGTCTTTTGCATTATATGTAAAGGAATGCATTTCTTTTCCAATATCACACGCCCCCAGGAAATTTCCTGTTCCCAATACCATACTGATACCATCTGCTACCAGTTCCACTCTTCCTTTTACCAAAAGAGCAATCGACTCCACCTTCGTATCCTTCTCATATAAAACAGCACCATTTTCGATCGAATTCATTGCGTTTTCTGTCAATTGTACTTTTTCTTTCATACGATACCTCCGTATCGGCACTGTCGCCCTTTTTCCCTAGATAAAATCCATCAAATATAAAAAATCCGTGCGCCCCGCTTCGAATCAATCTCAATGGACGTTACCTCTACAGTTAACTCAACCCAGGCGCCCTTACGACACACAAGAAGTTTTGCTTAGTGCTGCTTCATTCCTGACCTGACACGGTTCACAAGTTCCTGTTGCGTAAGACCCGGATGTCAACGCCACTTATAAAGGGCAGCTCCTTATCAAAAGACCCTAGGCAAGACAACACCCCTGCTATAGCGGATTGCAGGTACAGGGCACCGCTATCTCCCCGGCTGCACGGAAATCTTAACAATGTTTAGCGTGAGTTACCTCACATGAAATAAGTATAATCGTTTTTCCCTCTTATGTCAAGATTTTCACATCGAAAAAAACGAATCATATATTGATTTTAAACACAGTTAGGAATGCTGCCTATGTCTGTTAATATTACCATCCTCCCATCCGATGCCCGCACAGACTACGCCCGCCACTGTCTGGCGTCCTATGGTGCGAATTTTTTGGATTCCTGGGAGAATTTTCCAGCAGAAGGGGTTGTCCTCACCGGAATTCCATTTACAAAAAACGGAAAATCCCTTTTCACAACGCTTCTGCCTTTTTTTACCATTGACTCTTTTATTAAAAAACTCACTCCGGATCACATTATAATCGGCGGAAATTTTCCGGCGGCGGTGACCGATCACTGTGCAATGCATGACATTCCCTGTTATGACGTGCTGCAAAGCCAGTCCTTTGGACGTTTGAACACACGTCTGACAGCCGAAGGACTTCTCGCTCAGGTCATGTCCAAGACACCTTTTTCTATATTAGAATCTAAAATTCTTCTTATTGGATACGGCAGATGCGGCAAAGAAATAGCGCGGATTTTTTCAAATTATAGCAAAAAAATAGTCATCACAGAGAAAAATCCAAAATCCGTCTCCGCCGCTCTGGCAAATGGTTTCAAGTGTTTTACTCCCGATAAAATACGCGGAAACAAATCGCTTCTTGCTCAGACAAATATCATTATAAATACCGCTCCGGATGTCCCGATTGCGGCCTCTTTTTTTACGTATATTCCTTCGGATTGTTACGTATTTCAAGTCGCATCCGGTCCATTGCTTTTACCGGAAACTTTTCACGGCATCCTGATCAACTGTCCGGGAATCCCCGGAAAATATGCTCCTAAGACAGCCGGCAGCAAACTTGCCGCAGAAATCTGTAAATATTGTGATCTTTAAGGAGGTAACTTATGTCCATGGATTTATCACAAAAAAATATCGGCATCGCGATCACCGGTTCCTACTGCACTTACAAAAAAGTGTTTGCAGAATTGGAAAAACTGGCTTCCACCGGTGCCAATCTGTATCCGATTTTTTCCGACCATGCTTCTACCACTGACAGCCGTTTTGGAAAATGCGCTGACTTTCTTGAGCAGGCTGAAAAAATCACCGGAAAGAAACCGATCACTACCATTCCGGATGCGGAACCAATCGGACCGGGTGCCCTTTTTGACATTCTTGTCATCGCGCCGTGCACCGGCAATACATTGTCAAAACTTGCCAATGGAATCTCTGACACGCCGGTTCTGATGGCTGCAAAAGCACACCTTCGCAACAACCGGCCTCTCGTCGTAGCCCTTTCCACAAACGATGCCCTCGGAATGAACCTGAAAAATATCGGCATTCTGCTTAACACAAAAAACATTTATTTTATTCCATTTGGCCAGGATAATTACAAATCGAAACCAAATTCCATGATCGCACACATTGATCTTTTGACGGATACGATCGAGGCCGCTTTGGAGGCCCGACAGCTGCAGCCTGTGATCCAGGGACCGGATCCAAAATAAAGGAGGCTTTTTCATGTGTGGTATCGCAGGATTTTATCAATCGGATCAAAATTATCTAAGTGCCAGATACCATGGTACTTCTCCCGAAAATCCTTGGAGAAAGCGTCTTATCGCCATGAGACAGTCTCTTCGGAGCCGGGGGCCAAACGATGAAAATACACTTCTTTTCCACCACGCCGGTCTCGCACACACACGACTCGCCATCCGTGATATCCTGGGCGGCAAGCAGCCCATGTCCGCGCAGTACAAGGGACGCGGTGCTTCCATCGTATACAATGGCGAAATTTATAACACGTGCGAACTACGTGAAGAACTGGAACCCTTTGGCATGAGCTGGTCAACTACAGGCGACACGGAAGTGATCCTGAATGGTTTTCTGGCAATGGGAACGTCTTTTTTCGAAAAATTGAATGGCATTTTTGCCTTTGCGATCTATGTACATCAGACAAAAGAACTTTATCTTGTCCGCGATTCTCTGGGTGTAAAACCACTTTTTTACAGTTTTGACCACACGGCAGTCGTCTTTGGCTCCGAGCCAAAAGCGCTTTTTGCTTACGGCATTCATCCGGCGGCTGACCGTGCCTGCTGGAATGAAATCTTTGCTCTCGGTCCGGCAAGAACGCTTGGAAATGGTGGCTTTGCCGGAATGCATGAACTTCTCCCCGGAGAATATATGCATATTTCCGCCTCCGGCTGCCGGCATCACTTTTTCCGAAAATTGGAAGCCACGCCACATCATGATTCGTATGCGGATACGATCCGCCACGTGCGGTTTCTTCTCTGTGACAGCATTCACAGACAAATGGTTTCGGATATTCCGATCTGTAGTTTTTTATCCGGCGGACTCGACAGTTCACTCGTCACCGCGATCTGCCAGATGTATCTCAAGAAAGAAGATGCCACACTTGACACATTTTCCTTTGATTTTAGGGGAAATGACGTGAATTTTCAGGCAAATTCTTTCCAGTCCAGTCAGGACCGCCCATTTGCGGAGCTTGCTGCCAAACATCTGGGAACGCATCACACCCTGCTCGAATGTGACAACGAAACACAGGCAGACTATCTGTTCAAAGCTGTCGACGCCCGCGATTTTCCATGTATGGCCGATGTAGAATCCTCTATGCTTTACTTTTGCGAACAGGTTTCTCGGACACACCGCGTCGCTTTGACTGGCGAATGTGCCGATGAAATTTTTGGCGGTTATCCGTGGTTTCACCGGGAAGAACTGTGGCAAAAGAACATGTTTCCGTGGTCGTATGACTTCGACGCAAGAAAAGTATTGCTCCACGATGACTTTTCTGCCTCATTGAAAATGGAAGAATATGCCAAGGAAGCCTATGAGGCCACACTTGCCTGCACTCCGCGCCTTGCGGAAGATTCAGAAAAAGAGGCAAGACGGCGCGAAATCTCCTGGCTCAATATCCGCTGGTTTATGATGACTCTCCTAAACCGCATGGACCGAACCAGTATGTATTCCGGCCTGGAAGCTCGTGTGCCATTTGCCGACCACCGCATTTTGCAATACGTCTACAACGTCCCTTGGGATATGAAATGCCACAACGGTCAGACAAAGAGCCTTTTGATCGACGCCGGAACAGGGCTTCTCCCCGCCGCTGTATTAAACCGGAAGAAGAGTCCTTACCCGAAAACCTATGACCCCGCTTATGAAAAAATGCTTGCGGAACGTCTCTACGAAATGGTTCATGAGGTAAATTCTCCTCTGACCGGTATCGTGGATCCGAAAAAGCTGGATCATTTTTTAGCTACCCCAAGCGATTACGGAAAGCCATGGTACGGTCAGCTTATTGCCGGTCCGCAGATGCTTGCGTATCTTCTTCAAGTGGGGTATTGGATTCAAACGTATTCAATCTCTCTTTAATATCAGAAGTACCTCCCCAGCCTTCCTGCATTACCTGCAGAGGCTGTGGATGCACTTCCATCATCCAATATCCAAAATCTCCCATTTTTAACTTACTTTTATGCACACTCTTAAAATACGAAAATCCATACGCTCTGCCAAGGTAAACATCCCTTTTATGATATCTTCCTGGCACACCGACAAATGCCCGCTCTCCCACTTTTGCAAAAAGCAGATGTCCAAAATTGTAAAACCCCTGCTTCAAAAACGGATTTTCTGACAACGTCCAGTACCTTTGCGGAAATTCTCCAAAATCCTCTGGCCCGATCTGAACACATTGATCTACTTCGTCATCCGAAAATGGATACATCGCCGCATGGGATTCCAGTATTTTCCTGCACTCATAGTCCCAATCATGCTCTTCTTCCATCTCTACTTCGATAAATTCCGGCGGTTCTTCGGGTTCTGCTGTCTGGATTTCGGGTTCTGTTGTCTCCACCGATGGCTCGGGCTCCGCAGCCGGCAGCTGGCCTTCTCCCATCTGTAATTTACCATTTTCCCCGATCCAAATTCCGACCACTTCATCTTTTTCTGCGGCTTTGCACTCCAGCCTCGTAATCTCTTCTGAAGAAATGGTTCCCGCCAGCTGATTGTACGTTCCCTCTTGTCCTTTGAGTACAAGCGTCACCAGCTCATTTTCCCATTTTTTTACATTTTTCAAATGTATTTCCAAGCGGATCCACTCACGTTTCCCGGATGCCTTTATATATCCTCCGCGTTCTTGTCCTTCTTCCTGTAAATATATCATCTTACGGAAATAACTCACGAAGTTCTCCTTTTCGGGCTTTTCTAAAAACTATGCGTGTAGGGGGATTTTTATGCTAAAAAAGCGGACCGCTTTCGCGATCCGCTTCTTCTATTCAAAGCACGATTCGATTGATTATTTCAATGTAACTTTAGCGCCTTCAGCCTCTACCTTAGCTTTGATATCTTCAGCTTCGTCTTTAGAAGCACCTTCTTTGATTACTTTAGGAGCGCCATCTACAACTTCTTTCGCTTCCTTAAGTCCAAGACCTGTTACTTCACGAACAACTTTGATAACCTTAACTTTGTTTGGTCCAACTTCTGTAAGTTCTACGTCGAACTCGTCTTTCTCAGCGCCGCCTGCTGCTGCACCGTCGCCTGCTGCTGCTACAACAACACCTGCTGCTGCAGATACACCAAATTCTTCTTCGCAAGCTTTTACTAAATCATTTAATTCCAAAACGCTCATCTCTTTGATAGCATCGATAAATTCCTGAGTAGTCATTTTAAATTCCTCCATTTAATATAATTTTTTGTTTGTTTACAGATTATTCTGCAGTTTCTGCTTCTGCGGCTGGCTCTTCACCATTTCCTTTAGCTTCAGCGATCTGATTAAGAACGCGGGCCATATTGGTAACAGGTGACTGCAAGCTTCCAAGCAATTTAGAGATAAGAGTATCTCTTGATGGGATGTTAGCCAATGTCTTGATACCAGCTTCATCATAATATGTGCCGGCTACAACACCGCTCTTGAACTGAAGTGCCTCTGCTTCTTTTGCAAAGTCATTGAGAATACGCGCTGGAGCGGTCTCATCTTCTGCTGAAAATGCAACTGCAGTAGGTCCTTCCAAATCCTTATCCAACTGTGCAAAATCAGTTCCTTCGAATGCACGAACAAGCATTGTGTTTTTGTATACTTTGTATACCACACCAGCTTCTCTCAACGCTTTACGAAGTTTTGTATCCTGCTCAACAGTCAGACCACGATAATCAACAAGTACAGCTGCTTTTGCGTCTGCTGCGTATCCTTTGATCTCGTCTACGATTGGCTGTTTGATCTCTACTTTAGCCATGAGTCATTTCCTCCTTATATATTTTCTGCCGAAAAGAATATATATAACGCATATACGTCCACACAAATTGTTCCGTGCAAGCACTCTCACAATTTGTAAACCAATTCGCATTCCGTGCTATCGCACTTCATGCTCATTAGTTTTGTGTCTCTAGAGAAAAAAACATTCTTTCTGCAAGCAGAAAATGTTTTCTTCTCTGAGACGGACGTAATATAGAAAGTCCCTCTTCTCGCCATAGCAAAAAGAGGGAACATAAATCCACATTCTTTACTCCTCGGTAGGCGGCTCTTGCACTTACACATCTGAAATCCCGAAGGACCATCTATACCTACTGTCTACGGCAGTCATCAAAATTTATATTAACATACCTTGACGGTACTGTCAATATCTTTTTTATGCATATTTTACTGTGCTTACTTTCACACCAGGTCCCATTGTGCTGGTGATCGTAACACTCTTCATATACTGTCCTTTTGCACTTGCTGGTTTTGCTTTTACGATAGCGTCCATCAAAGTGTTGAAGTTATCATTCAACTGCTCTGCAGTGAAAGATGCTTTTCCAACTGGACAGTGAATAATGTTTGCTTTGTCCAAACGATATTCGATCTTACCTGCTTTAATGTCATTAACAGCCTTTGTAACATCCATTGTAACAGTTCCTGCTTTCGGGTTTGGCATCAAGCCTTTTGGTCCGAGTACACGTCCGAGACGACCAACAACACCCATCATATCCGGAGTAGCTACAACTACGTCAAACTCAAACCATCCTTCGTTCTGGATCTTAGGAATGAGTTCCTCGCCGCCAACATAATCAGCACCAGCTACTTCTGCTTCTGCAACTTTATCGCCTTTTGCAAATACAAGAACGCGAACTTTTTTACCTGTTCCGTGAGGCAGTACAACTGCACCACGTACCTGCTGGTCTGCATGACGTCCATCTACACCAAGACGGATATGCGCTTCAATTGTTTCATCGAATTTTGCAACTGCTGTTTTCTTTACAAGGTCAATGGCCTCAGCTGGATCATACTGAACTGTTCTGTCTACCAGCTTTGCAGCCTCAACATATTTTTTACCTCTTTTCATGATTCAAACCTCCTAGTGGTATTAACGAATGTGTAGGAGCTTAGTAACAAGTTCCTGTTCTCCCACAACGTCCAAATGACATAAGTCTCCTGCGATGTCTAAATTTTCACTTAAGTTTTATTAGTCTTCTACTGTGATACCCATACTTCTTGCAGTACCAGCGATCATGCTCATAGCAGCTTCCACGCTTCCTGCATTCAAGTCAGGCATCTTAAGTTCTGCAATCTTCTGAATCTCTGCTTTAGAGATTGTTGCAACTTTTGTCTTATTTGGTACACCAGAACCGGATTCAATCTTACAAGCTTTCTTAAGAAGAACTGCTGCCGGTGGAGTCTTTGTGATGAAGCTGAAACTTCTATCTGCATAAACAGTAATAACTACAGGAATGATCATACCTTCCTGTCCTGCTGTCTTTGCATTAAACTCCTTTGTAAACTGAACAATGTTTACACCATGCTGTCCAAGTGCTGGACCAACTGGTGGTGCTGGTGTTGCTTTTCCAGCTGGGATTTGTAATTTAATATATCCTTCAACTTTCTTAGCCATTATAAAAACCTCCTGATTTTCACTTCTATAACTTTTCTAATTCTGAGAAATCAATTTCTACCGGTGTTCCACGGCCAAACATGTCAATTTCGATCACTGCCATATGTTTTGCCGGGTGAACTTCCTGCACGATACCATGTGTATCCTGCCATACACCTTTGGTAACCAAAACATGGTCGCCAATACTGTATGGTACTTCCTCTGCCTGAGCCAGAAATCCCATGTTGGTAATTTCTTCTGCGGTAAGAGGAACCGGTTTCGATCCCGGGCCGACAAATCCTGTCACACCGCGGGTATTTCGAACCACATACCAGGTCTCGTCATTCATCACCATATTCAGGAGAACGTAGGCGGGAAACATTTTCTTCTGAACCTGTTTCTTTTCTCCATTTCTCTCCTCAACAACCGTCTGCATCGGCACCATAACTTCAAGGATCTGATCCTGAAGGTTACGATTTTCGATTGTCTTCTCGATGTCAACTTTTACCTTATTCTCGTATCCAGAATAAGTGTGAACTACATACCATTTTGCTTCTTCCGCCATAGCAACCTCCTAAAATAATTATAGTCCAATTGCCTGCAGACCAAGACGGATCAGCCAGTCGATACCGGCGATCACACCGCCAAGAACAACAGAAACAACGATCACCAGTGCGGACTGGCGAATCAATTCCTCTCTTTTTGGCCATGTACATCTCTTGAATTCTGCTTTGACACGTTTAAAGAAGCCACCTGCTTTCGAAGTCTTTTCTGCTTCGCTCATCGGGCACACATCCTTTCCCCAACATTACAACGACAAAAATTATTTTGTCTCTTTGTGCAATGTGTGTGTTCTACAAAATCTACAATATTTCTTTGTTTCCATTCTGTCCGGATGGTTTTTCTTGTCTTTGGTCAAGTTGTAGTTACGCTGCTTACACTCTGTACATTCTAATGTAATTTTAGTACGCATTACGTCACCTCCGTGATTATTTGTTTGTAAAAATTTAGGCATAAAAAAAAGACCTAATTCATCGCTAGAATATAGTACCACATATTCATACAATTCGTCAAGTCTTTTTTCGTTGTTTTTAGATCCGGTAGATTTCTACCCCTGCGAAGCGGACATTTCCTTCCATCACCAAAGTCGGTCCGTCTTCTGCCACGCCGCTCACATGGTGCTCTTCCACGCCGCCAAAACTGCAGTCCGTATTGTTCACCACATGCCAGTTTGACGGAATGTAGATGTCCACGCCGGAAAAATATACACTCAGGTCGATCACCGCACTTCCGGACTGAATGACAGCATTGTCCATATTTACTTCCATACCGCAGAATTTGCAGTCAATGACCGCTTTTTTGAACGCATTGGAATTGATATTTTTCTTTGTTCCGTTAAAAACTCCGGTCAATATCACGCTGTCCCCGTCGACATCAGAGGCATTCCCATCTGCTGTCCCCTTGCTGTGCGTTTCGACATGGCGGTGAAGTTTCCGATTTCGGTACTCTTTGACACGGCTCCCAAAGATCATATTCAGACCGATACTCCCAAATAATGCTGCCCACAAAACCGGCCACGGTGTCAACGCCTCGATTCCCAACACATGTTCAAACATGATAAGCAGGATGGCGAGCGAAAACAGCATTCCCCAGAATTCCAAGCGGATTGCCGCTTTGACAAAGCACATCAGACAAATGATACCGATCACAATACGCATCAGACTGATATCCGACGTAAATCCAAGGCTGTGAGCCAATATGTATACCGCCGCCAAAAGAAGCAGCACACCCCAAAATATATTGTCTTTCTTCATAATAAAGGTCTCCTTTCTAATTTGTATGGATTTCAATGTTTCCAAGATCGGCTTCTACTTTCACCTGGCGATAGTCTTCGTAGCCGGCCACATTCGCCTCTTTTTCCACTTTGTATTCACTATCTACGCCGGCATGCTTTTCATCATTGATAGAAACATTTCCAAGATCCGCTGAAAGATCATAGGCATAGACACCTTTTGGTCCATCAAAATGCATTTCAAAATTGCCGGCATCCACTTCCGCTTCTACCGCCTTGATGTGATTATTCTTAAGTTCCACATTTCCGGCATCTGCTTCGATCTTTATATTATCCAGTGTACATTCTGACACGATCAGATTGCCGGCATCCAGATCCGCCACGACCTCTCCGTTTGGAATCCGTGTCAAATGCACATCGCCCGCATCCAGCGTAAGGTTCATTTTTGTATTTTGAAACATCGATGTCGGGATTTTCACCGTCAATGTACATTTTTCCGTTATATTTCCAAATGGGAAATGAAATTGAATGCCATGGTGGCGGCTTTCTATATTAATGACACCATTTTTATCATCAATTGTGGGTTTACGGCTCGCCTCACCATAATAAACAAATTCCGGCTCTTCTACTTCATCCGTAACTTCCAGCGTGAATTCCATCGCGTCAGCATCTACCGTAATATTTTGAATCGAATCATGCATTGTTTCACCTGTCTTTATGGTTTCTGCTTGAATCTCTGACTCCGTCACCTTCAAATTAACATTGTTATGATAAATCGCAAACGGAATAATTGCTCCAAGGCTCAACACCAGCACACCAAATATCACGATTAGTACAATCGCAAATGCCGGTACTTTCTTCTTTTCATAGATTGGCTTTGTTGCTGTACTTGTATTTGTTGATTGCTCGCGCTCGTAATTGGCGGTCGCCTTTGCCAATTCCTGGTAACGATTTTTCAAACTGCTTCCGGATACCAGAAGATATACGCCAATTCCTGCAACCAACAATACACTGCTGTCCAAAATCGCTTCAGCAAGCAAATTTCGGCACAATCCCGAGCCTATACTTGGCACCACGCTGAAAATGCACAAAAATACACCAATACAAATCTTGACCACACGGCGTTTTTCGTCCCTTTCCTGATTTTCGCGGACATACGCTGCGGCTTCTTCATCCAATGCAATTGTGTACCGGCTGACTTTTCCGTATTCTTTGGTCCTTGTAGAAGCCAATACAAAAAGTATGACCGCCACACCGACAAGCAGAAACATTCCCATATTTCCCAGCAGATTTCCTACCAGCGTTCCGAGATACCCCTGATTGATTGCGCCATCGAAAACTGATTCCACAAACGGTCCCCAGATGCAGAGCATGACACCGAGGGCAACATACCTGGCATGCGTTTTTGCAAAAGCAATGTATTTTTTTGTTTCTTCCAGTCCCCATCTGCGATCCGCATGACGGCTCTTTTTTTCCTGCGGTTCCTCTTCTTTTTTCATGAAGTCACCGATTCCGAGTTCTTCCGCCAGTTCATCCAGATTGCCAAACTCTGAAATTACCGTTCCCACAGCTTCCTTTTCTGACATCCCCTCTGCGATCAGTTCTTCATATTTGTCTTCCATCATTTCCATCAATTCTGCTTTTGCCCGCAGCACTTGCGGAGTTTCCGGAAGATTCATAAACATATTACTAAGATATTCTCTAATTGCTTCCATCCTCTTGGCTCATCCTTTCTTTCATAATAAACTTATCCACGACCTCTTTCGTCACTTCCCACTCTTTGCACTTTTCTTCATAATATAATTTTCCTTCTTCGGTGACACGATAATACGTGCGCCGCTTACCTCCTGTCTCATTGCCGGAAAACGATTCAAGGTACCCATTTTTTTCCATCCTTGTAAATGCCGAGTACAATGTCGTCTCTTTAATGATATATTTTTCCTCAGAAATCATTCGGATTTTCTTCGAAATTTCATATCCATACGAAGGATTTTGCTGGAGCAGATATAAAATGATCGTATCATTATATCCCCGAATCACATCGCTGCTGATCAAAATCCCGCCTCCTTTCGTGCTTTTTCGGTATTTGCCGGAGTGGCAGATTATTACGCTTGTCGTTGCTACGTCTATCGTAGTACGTCTGACGTAGTTAGAGTATAGCATGATTACTACGACAGGTCAAGTAAAAATTATTATTCCACCAAATCTTTTACTTCTTCAAGTGGAATATTTAATTCTTTTGCAATGACTTCCGGTTCTTTCCCAATCATGAAAGCTTTAAAAACCTGCTTGGCAATTTTCTTACCGTTTTGCATTCCCTCACGCTGACCCTCGCGTTGTCCCACCAAGCGCCCTTCTCGAATTCCCTCGCGCCTGCCTTCAATTCGTCCTTCCTCTCTTTCTTCTTCCCGAAGCACTCTCTCATGCAGTTCCACATCAAATTCATACAAGCACATATGATACACCTCCGCCTTGTTCTTCAACAAAAAATCTTTCAAGATTCCATCCCGGATGCATTCGTCTATCGTTGTCCGTATCGCATCCTCCAGTTCCATTTCTTTTCTATGTTCACGCGCTCTTTCCGTAAACTCCGCGTATTCCTGCAGGGTTTTGCAGGCTGCTTTCAATTCTTCGTTCTGTCCTTTGTTGATATTGATCTGAAGCACAACCAATTCCATGTTAGTTTCGCCGGTATTGGCAGAAAAAGCTTTCGACAAGCGAATTTCTTTCCTCTCCGGCTGTTCCTCATCTCCATTGTAAAATACCACAAACTTCGGCGTCGGAATTTTGATCTGCTTATGGGAATAAATGTCGAGACCTTCTTCATAAATATATTTCTGCAGCAGATCCGACACATAAAATAAGTTGCGCAATGGCATGTTTGGATTAACCGTCGACTGATGTTCATACAATTGCATCATCATATCGATGATACAGGACACGTCATTCTTCATCCCCAGATATAATACACCATCCAGCGTAGTGATAGTCAGATCATCCGGATTGTCATACTGCGTCCCATTGACCGCGTTGAATAGAGAAAGCAGTCTCTTTTTGTTCCGGTACAGCATACGGAATAAAGTGTCCCTGTAATTTCGTATCACCACTGGCTGCGTTTTGGTTTTTGTTCTCTTCTTCATTCAAAATCTCCCTTCTGTGTGTTTGGCAGGAGTTTTGTAATGAAAAAAATTCACTTTCCCTAATTCGTTTCACTCCTGCTTTGTAATTGTTTTCTGGAATTTAAAGCAAGAATGATATACCAACTTATTCGACTCTTCACTTATTTTATACTAGACTAAAAATCACTTGCTTTTTGACAGTATAGCATAGTACACTCTCAAATGCAAGTGATTTTTCTTCTTTCAGCTTATTTGTGGCATCAGTTCAATCTCCGCGCTTTTCCGTACACTTTTTTCCCATGTACGAGGCGATATGCACGAATATAGATTTCGCCGTAGTCGTCTACATTTTTGACATAACATTTGGTTGTTGATGCGCCTTTGATGTTTTTCAATGTTTCATCGCCGGTATAAATCTGGTAGCCGCTCGCGTCCGTGGATCGTTTCCAGGAAAGCTCATAACGTTCTACGATCTTACGTACTCGTGGTCCGGCAACAACCGCCGGTATGGTTCCGCGGCTGACAAATTTTCCGTCATATGCTTTGGCAGTGTCTCTTGCGCCCGTATTTTCCCATCCGTAAATCGTTACTCCGGCCGGGAGCCAGCGAAGATCCGTCATCATAATATTGGAAGGAAATACCAGTTTGCGAATACTGCTGCATTCATCAAAATTCATACGGATGTAATTCAATTTTCCGGCTTTTACTTCCACGGTTTTCAGTCGGTCGCAGCCGGCAAAACGGTATTTTGTGCCATAACCTCGCTGCACATTTTTCGTAATCGTAAGTTTGGTCAGGTATTTTGCCTCTTTAAAGGCATCTCCCGCAATCTTTGTCGTGCTTTTCGGTACCGTGTAAGCGCCTTTTTTCGCTGGTGGATAATACAAAAGTTCATCGGTTGTCCGGTCAAATAACACACCATTTTTCGCGTAATATTTTTTATTTTTCGAAGCCACTGTTATTTTACGGCATCTCAGATCCGCTTTTTGACTCTTTAAAAAACCGATGCTTTTGCATTTTGCCGGAATCTTATAACTGGTCTTGGCAAGCGGGAACGCACGCACACTCGTGCCCGCCACATTGTAAAGGACGCCGTCGATTTCCTTAAAATACTTATTTGAATCCGAAACCGTAATCTTGCTCAAACGATTGTAATCAAGGCGGCCACGGATATATTTACAGGTGCTTGGCAGTTTCAGACTTCCACGTTTTCCGGATGGGAAAAAGACCATTTCTCTTCCGTCTTTCGTATAAATGACACCTTGCTGGCAGCGGAAATTCTTGTTTTTATCACTGATCCGTATCTGTTTGAGACGCTTTAATTGCTCACGGTAATAACTTCCGCCCACGATTGCCTCTGTCTGTTCCGGCAGAATAATCGTTTCTAGATATTTACATCCTTCAAACCAGCCGCGGTCGACTGTCGTCACCGATGCCGGGAGAAAAATTGCACGATATTCTGTTCCGGTCAGCGCACCATAAGAGATCTTTTTCACGGTGTCCGGAATATGAACGACACCTTTTCCCTTCACCGGTGCCTGGATCAGACTTGTTTCTGTCTCATCCAAAAGCAATCCCCCGCGTGCGGTGTAAGACGGATTTCCAGCCTTTACCTCAAACGAAGAGGCTGCTTCTTCAAAGGCATAATGTTCAATTTTTTCTGTATTTTTTGGAATGACAACTTTTCCCAGCCGGCGGCAGCCCGAAAATGCATAACTGGATATCCTCTCCAAGCTCGCCGGAAGCGTAATATCTTCCAACCGCTCACATCCATAAAATGCAGAACTGTCAATCGACCGGATTTTACTCATTCCATCTACTTTTTTTAATTTAAAACATTTGTAAAATGCCTGATACGGGATGGCATCCATTTTGGATGACAAGCTCACACTTTCAAGACGTTCGCAGGCATAAAACACACGATATCCCATGCTCTCGACAGACTCCGGAATCGTTATTTTCGTAAGCGATTTACAACGCCGGAAGGCATCGCGGTCAATCTGTTTCACCGTTCCCGGAATGCGGATCGAACTCAATGACACGCATCCATCGAAGATCCCTTCACGCAGCGTATCCACTCTTGCCTCCAATCGAACGGTCTGAAGATTTGTACAATCTGCAAATGCATTGCTTCCGATATACTCCACAGAACTCGGAATCGTGACCGACGTCAATTTTTTACATCCATAAAAGGCATTGGCGTAAATTTTCTTTACCGAAGAAGGAACTGTAAAGGAACCACTCTTCTGATTCGGACATTTTACCAGGATCGTCCCGTCTTTACTGCAAAGTGATCCGTTGATCGTCGTATAATACGCATTTCCCTGCGTCGAAAAACGTGTGATTTTCTGATTTCCAAACGCATCATTTCCAATGGAAGAAATATTGCTGCGGATCGTTACTACCGGCGAATCCGTGCACACCGTCAACTCCCCGTACGAATTTACTTCCATTCTGGCCGAAACCGTTTTCCCAGGCACAACGCACAACCCTGCTGTCAGCAAAAGTGCTCCTGCCATCCACTTCCTATTGTTTTTTCGATTCATTTTTTCCTCCTGTTCATTCCCTATCGCGCAATACGCGTAGCAAAGTTTTCTTACATTTTACCATTTATTGTCTATTGTGTCAAACATATTAAAAAGAGACCGCCCATAAGCAGCCTCTTTTGCATTTTTCTATACTTGTAATTTTTGTAAAAAGCTTCGTGTGCGATCGTTTTCCGGACAATCAATAACTTGTTCCGGCGTTCCCTCTTCGACCACCACACCGCCATCCATAAAGATGACGCGGTCCGAAACCGCTTTGGCAAATTGAATCTCATGCGTAACGATCACCATCGTCATTTTTTCTGCCGCCAGTTCTTTCATCACCCGGAGGATTTCCGCTGTAATTTCCGGATCCAATGCCGATGTCGGCTCATCGAAGAAAAGCATTTTCGGATGCATGGCAAGCGCTCTTGCAATTGCCACTCGCTGATTCTGTCCACCAGATAACTCACATGGATAAGCGTCTTCTTTTTCTTTCAATCCTACTTTTTTCAAAAGCTCACGTGCCTCTGCAAACACTTCTTCTTTCTTTCTCTTTTGATTGTGGATCGGGGCATCGGTAATATTTTTTATTACGGAAAAATGTGGAAACAGGTTGAAATTCTGGAACACAAGTCCAAATTGCTGACCGGCTTCCCAAAGTTCCTTTTTCCCCGGATAAACACCATCTTTCACAACGGTTTTCCCACTATATGTAACATCGCCGCCGTCAATCTGCTCCAAAAATGTTGCGCAACGCAGCAATGTCGATTTTCCGGAACCCGATGGCCCAATGATTGAGACTACCTCTCCCTCATTCACTTTTAAACTGATATCTTTCAGCACTTCTTTTCCTTCGAAGCTTTTGCTGATTTGTTTCATTTCTAATATACACGTTTCTTTCGCCATGTCACTGCCTCCTCACTAACGATAATAATCCAGTTTCTTTTCAATCTGTTCCATCACTGTCGCCACTACAAAGTTAAAGATGTAATAAAATACACCAGCGACAAACAATGGCATCAAGGAAGCCTGTGATGCTGCGATCTGTTTTGCCATTGTAAACATTTCCGTGTAGGCAAGGGCAAAGGCAAGTGATGTATCCTTTACCAATGTGATTACCTCGTTGGTAACCGGCGGCATCACTCGTTTTACCATCTGTGGAAATAGAATGCGGAAAAAAGTCTGGCTGCGGCTGTACCCCATTACGGTCGCTGCTTCGCGCTGTCCTGCCGGAATGCTCTGGATCCCCGAGCGGTAAATTTCAGCAAAATAAGCCGCATAATTCAGGGAAAATCCGATCAGTACCGCGTAAAAACGATATTGATACGATGTCGATATGCCAAACAAATAATATGGTGCAAAGAATACCACCAAAAGCTGAAGCATCAATGGTGTACCTCGCATAATGGAAATATAAATCTTGGCGATCCATTGCAGCGGTTTGATTTTCGACATCCGCACTGCCATGACCAAAAGTCCAAGCGGCATAGAGAATAACAAGGTAAAGAAGAAGATTCCCAAGGTCGCAAGCATTCCCTGTCCCAGCTGTTTTACAATCTGGCCAATTCCCTGTTTTTTAACCGTTCCGGCACTCTCTGTCGCCGCATCGTCCGCCTGCGTATCCTCGCTTTTCTTTGTCAATTTGCTTGTATCCAATTCCGGCACTTTTCCGCCATCAATGTATGTCTTATCATCCATACTTAAGCACATGCTGTCTGTCAATTCCCATTTTTTTGCAATTTTTTCAAATGTGCCATCATAAAGCATGCCTAACAATGTCGTTTGAACGGTATCGCGGAGTTCCGTATTTCCTTTTTTGAATCCGACACCATATTCCTCCGACGACAAACGCTCGTCTAACATTTCAAACTGGTCTTTCTTTGCCGAAAGCTGGTAGGAAGCCACCCCAATGTCCATCGCAATCGCGTCTACCATTCCGCTTTCGAGGTTCATAAAGGCAGAGTTATAGTCTGCGACCTGCTGCAATTCTTTCAAGGATTTGCGGATTCCTTTGTTCTCTTTTGTCGCATCGTCGCCGGTCAACGCCGCAAGGGCAGACGAATCTGCCTGAACAACAAGTATTTTTCCCTTCAGATCCGTAAGTTTCTGAATTCCGGAACCTTTTTTCACGATAACGACCTGAGAATTATCGACATACGGCGTCGTCCAAGTGTACTGGTCTTCACGTCCGTTCATTGTAAAACCATTCCAGATACAGGAAATTGCTCCGGAAGCCAGTTCCGAATCTTTGGAATCCCAAGAAATCGGTCGTTTTACCAATTTCCAGCCATTTCGGTTACAAACTTCCTCAGCAAGATCAAGGTCAAATCCGACATATTCACCATTTTCGTCAAGATAGCCATATGGCGGAAATTCCGCATCAAATCCGACGATGAATTCTTTTTCTGCCGCTTTCACTTTCTGCGGCTGGTACAGACTCACTGCCGTCACCGCAAAAAGCAAAAGGACAAATAATATCATTGGTACTTGGTTTCGTTTTTTATTCTGCATATTAAAATACCTTCTCTTCCATATTTAGCGAACTACAATTTTCATAAATTTCTTTTTGCCTCGTTTCAGAACGATTCCGTCCTCTCCGATGCTGTCTTTGGATATCTGTGCACGGGCATCTTCCACTTTGTTTCCATCAATGGACACACCGCCCTGCTGCACATTTCGACGTGCCTCTCCGTTGGATGGAGCAAGTCCCGCTTTTACAAGAAGGTTCAGAATTCCAATCTGTCCGTCTTCAAAGTCGGCATCGGTTAATTCTACTTCCGGCATCTGTGCTGCATTTCCGCTGGAAAACAAAGCTCTTGCACCTTCCTGTGCCTTTGTCGCCTCTTCTTCGCCATGTACCATTTTCGTCAATTCAAAGGCAAGAATTTCTTTAGCCTGATTGAGCTGGCTTCCTTCCCATTTGTCCATCTCATCAATCTGCTCAAGTGGCAGGAAAGTAAGCATACGAAGGCATTTGAGCACATCGTCGTCGCTGACATTTCTCCAGTACTGGTAGAAGTCAAACGGACTCGTCTTTTCCGGATCCAGCCATACTGCGCCGGACTGCGTTTTACCCATTTTCTTTCCTTCACTGTTTAACAACAGGTTAATGGTCATCGCATACGCATTTTTTCCCAATTTACGGCGAATCAGTTCGGTTCCTCCGAGCATATTGCTCCACTGGTCATCCCCGCCAAACTGCATATTGCAGCCGTATTTTTGGAACAATGCGTAGAAGTCGTAACTCTGCATGATCATGTAGTTAAATTCCAAAAATGTCAGACCTTTTTCCATTCTTTGCTTGTAGCATTCTGCCGACAACATACGGTTGACAGAAAAATGAGGTCCAATGTCGCGCAATACTTCCATGTAGTTCAGATCCAACAGCCAGTCTGCATTGTTTACTACCATTGCTTTCCCATCCGAAAAGTCGATGAAACGACTCATCTGCTTTTTGAAGCAGTCAACATTGTGCTGGATCGTTTCTTTTGTCATCATCTGACGCATGTCGGTTCTTCCCGAAGGATCGCCGATCATCGCTGTACCGCCGCCGATCAGGGCAATCGGTTTATTGCCTGCCATCTGCAGACGTTTCATCAGGCAAAGTGCCATAAAATGTCCTACATGAAGGCTGTCTGCCGTCGGGTCAAAACCAATGTAGAAAACGGCTTTTCCATTATTTACCAATTCCTTAATTTCTTCTTCGTCTGTTACCTGCGCGATCAATCCGCGGGCAACCAATTCGTCATATACTTTCATTTTTGGTCTCCTTTTTTCTTGCTTTTGCGTAACTATTCAGGATCAATGTATGAAATCAATGAATCGTCGTACTTGTACGTAAGAGACTTTGATTTTCATACATTTAGATCCTAATAGGGCTCCCCTCCCCATATGAGCATTTTTAGCCTTGCCAAAGGCGAGAAAAGAACACGAAGTGTTCGAAATGCGAATGTGGGGGAGATGAGGCTGAATAGTTACGCTTTTCTCTTCTTTTTTGTTGCCTTTCAACCGCCAAGTGACCTTTAAAGGCAACATTTTTCTTGTTTTTCCTTCTTTTGTGTTGCCTTTTAGTCGCCAAGTGACCTGCCAGCCACACAACGAGACACGCACTCTTCGCTCCTTCGGAGCTCATCATCGTGACAGTCGTCACATATTCGGCACTCCTTGGTCACACAACGAGACACGCACTCTTCGCTCCTTCGGAGCTCATCATCGTGACAGTCGTCACATATTCGGCACTCCTTGGTCACACAACGAGACACGCACTCTTCGCTCCTTCGGAGCTCATCATCGTGACAGTCGTCACATAGTATACGACAATCTGTACGCATATTGTGCAAGCACAATGCGACAGATTCCCGCATACTGCGTGTCTCGTTGTTTGCACGCAAAAATGTCCTTTTGCAGCGGCCTATCGGCTTTTGCAAAAGGACGAATCTACTTTGTCGTATTTCTTCGTGGTACCACCTTTTTTCCCTGAAAGTTCACACCTTCAGGCTCAGCAAGATACAAAAGCAATTGCTTTGATATCCCTGTGCGGTAACGGGCACAACACCGTCCAAACCTACTTATTACTTTTCTTTCAGTCGGATGCTCCAAGATGTATTCATGATAAACGATGCTCTGCGCCTCTCACCAGCCGGCAGCTCTCTGTGAGTTCTTTTTTATCACTACTTCTTCTCTTCTTCGCATTTATGAACCTATCGTATCAGAGGATGATGGGTTTGTCAAGCACTTTCTACTTCTTGAGTTTCCTCATTTCTTTCCGCAAACTCACTTAACTTATCCACAGATTTAAAAAATTTGCAAAAAAACTTTCCCATCCGTTATCAAAACCTTAAAGAAAGTTCTCTGCCAACATGACTTATGGCATACTTGCTTCACAAAGCTGCCTTTTAACAGAATTAGAAAAGGAAAACTCCCTTCCTCATACCAAGTTTGGTACAAAAGGAGAGATTTTATAATTTACGTAAATCGTTTACTTATTGGGTTACTGAATTTTTTTGCAGTTCTTCAATCAATGCATAGGCTTTTGCAAGTTCGTCACTCTGACTTTGAATGGTGTCTTCCTTAAGCTTCAGCTCGTCACTCTGACTTTGGATGGTGTCTTCCTTAAGTTTCAGCTCATCACTTTGGCTCTGAATGGTATCCTCTTTTTCCCGGATGATGCTCCGTGCTTCATCCAAATCTTTCTGCATTTCGTCAACCATATATTCAGCGGTATTGTGGTCCAGCTGGGCTAATTCTTTGGAATACATGTTCATCACCTTCTCCGTGTTTTGGCAGAGCTGGAAGATATCTTCATACATTCCCTTAAACATTGAAAATTTCTGGATGAGATTATAAATCTGCTCCGGGTCGTCTGTGCTTAAAAAAGTAAGCCAGGCTTCCAACTCTGTGTTGATATCTTTATTTTCCATGGTTTTATGGAAAATGTCAAGAGGTACAAACAAAAAATTCTGCAAAAGATTCATTTCCAAGCTGGTGTCAGAGGTTGCGTGAAACGAATGCAGATAAGTGTCCGGAAATGCATGAAATTCTTTCGGACTATGTTCAAAGAAAACAATGACATGAACCGGCCGGATGTTTTTGTAATTGAAGTTCTTGGAATCACGGTCTTTGACACGCTTGTACTGGCGAAGCAGAAGGTCTGCGGAGTAGCAGGCAGCGCGCTCGCCGGGAAAGCGGTAACCAATCTTTTGCACCTCGATATTGGCGATGCTTCCGTCTTCAAATTCCACGACAATGTCGGTGATCAAAAACGACGGTTCCACGGTAATTCGCGTGGTGTCATTTGGCAGAACTTTTAAAACTCGGACCTTCTTTTTTAGTAAGAGCGATAAAAGCTGGCTGAGCCTTTGCGGATTGTATTCTGGGTTAAAAACTTCTTTGAAAAAGCTGTCAAAAAGGATTTTGACGCCGCGCTGTCCGGTACAGATGTCGAGAAATGCTTCTTTTTGCTCTTCATTCCAGCTTATAAAAAGGTCGTTCAATTTCCAGCTGCTTTGAATCTCCGCTAAAACTTCTTCGCGTTTGCGGTAAGAAAATAAATTTTGTAAAGTTTTTTTGTGCATAAAAATGCCCTCCTTTAGTGCTGTTTGATAAATATGTTAAATTAAATCAAAATAATTAAGGGAAATTAAATATAAATGTGCACAATTCTTTGGAACGTAAAGAAAAAAAGATCTTCTTTGTGCTGATTATCATACAATAGTTGGAGAGATTTGTCAAGGGGTTACCCCCTTGAGATAGTGTACTTTCCTTATATTTCTATACTTTTTAATTCCTTTGTTCTACACACCATGCTTATGCGATAGTTCCACCGGTATTAATTTTTGTTTCGTCACTTAAAACTTTATACAAAGAAACTGCCTTTTTCCATATTTATTTTTCCGAAAGTTTTTTACGCTAACTACTCCCCATCCTCCAAAAACGGGAATTCATAACAATACCAGAACCTAATCGCTATGCGCTTTGCCGGGGAAGCCTCCTGCCACATCTGGTTCTGAATTTCACTGCCGTATTGCTGCAGTGCTGCAACTTCTTTATCTGTCACACCAGCCGTGGTCTCCGCCGCAAACCAATACCTTTGAAGACTGCTGCGGATGTCATCCGGCATCTCTTCTTCTGAAATTTTCAGATAAGAAAGCAGTTCTGCCAGATAAGAAATAAGGAACCGGTAAACTTCGTTTGTTTCGCCTGTCACAAGTACCTTTTTACGTTTATGAAGGATAACCTGTCTGCGAATCATAAGAGCCGCAGCCGCCAAAACAATCAAAAGGCTAACTACTGCCACAATCGTAAAAACTACGCCCGTTAAATTTACAGTATTTTCCTGTTTTTTCTCTTTGCCCTCCTGCTTCTGCGAAACCTTCTGCGTCGTGGAGACTTGCTGCTTTTCTATCTCTTTCTGGGTTTTTGCCTTCGCCGTAATTTTATCATAATGTCCCGGCGTAACGTCGATAGGAAGCCAGCCGCCCCCATCGCAGTAAATCTCAATCCATGCGTGTGCCTGCTGGGCTGTTACGTGAGCAGTATATTTCCCTGCCGCATTTTTTTCTTCGCCTGTAACCGCTTCATACCCCTCCACATAACGCGCCGGGATTCCCGCTGCGCGAAAAGCCAGCGTTCCAAGCGAGGTATATTGCAGGGCATCCCATTTTTTTGCCTCGCCTGTCTGTTTCAAATTTTTCCGCAGCATCTCCGTAAACGAGACAAGATCCTCTTTTTCCTCCGGCACATACGAAGCCACTGCCGTCTTGTCCTCGTCGGAAATCGTCAAATAATGATTGTATACAAATTTGCGATAATCCTTTTCCAAATCCACATAATTTTGCACGGATTGCTCTGTTATCTGCTGTTTGTCCCAGGCAACGCCAAAGGTTTTCAAAAAAGAATCTATGTCGATCACGTACGCCTTGTAACCCGCCTTTGAATTTGTCGTTTTCTCGGTGAAACGGTTCGTCAGGTTTAAATCCTGATGAAGCGCCTTTGTTTTTTCCAACGTATCAAAATCCACTCCATAAGGTAGATAAATATACTTTTTATAAGCGCCGACATTTTCGATTTCAATGTCTGTTTCCGTTGTCTCCTGTCCATTTTGCTGCTTCATGGCATCGTAGCAGCGATACAATTGCGAAAGCGGATGAAACCCATCTTTTTCGTATTGTTCAAACATGCCTTCGTATTTGTCCCCATAGGCTTTTCCGTCCAAAGGCTCCCAGCGGTTGTCCTTATAAACACTTCCCACATAGCCCTTTAAATAATATTTCCCCTTTTCACCTGCGGTAAGAATCAGCCTTTCTTCGTCACTCTTTCGAATCCCCTGTGCAATCTTTCCTTCCGGCAGATCCTTAGCACCGTATTTAACCACATTCATTTGATCCGAAATCGTTTCTTTTAATTGCGCAGTCACTTGACTTGGCTTATAAGCATCCAATTTCAACGCCGTCAAAGAAACCACACTGACCAATACGGCGATCACCGCAAAGGCGCACACATAATTCTTTTCTTCCGTAACTTTGGTATGTGCATACGCATACGTTCCCGCCACCGCTACAAACGCAAAGGCTCCTGCGCACCATGCCATCCGTGGCATCTCAAAAAATACTGCCGCAAAAATAAGAGGAAGCCAAAATACCACCGCCGGCAGCCAGTGCTTTCCTGCTATCGCTATCCCTAGATATAACGACAAAAATCCTGCTGTCAGGGACAAAAATATCATGCGGGCAATTTCCATATTTTCATAAGCCGGAACGACAAAATACAAGTAGGATTCGCCCGTGATCCAATTTATATTGGCAACAATTTGATTGATAAAATCTGCGGCTCCTGCCAAAAATGCTGCCCTGAAACAGAAAGCCAAAACACATAACAGTGCCGCCGTACCACATAAAATCCACCATTTTTTTCCGCGGTAATGCGCCAAAAATACGACAAAAGAAATCCCCATCGAAATGGCAATCGAAACGCCCCACCACGGTGTATCAACAAACATTTTCTGCGTACAAAAAATAAACCCTGCAGCCGTAAATACACTTAATATCAGGGCAAAATAATTTCTGTTTTCTTTCTGTTCTTCCCGTAATATAAATCCTTGTTTATCCACGTTATTTCCTCATTTTCCTTACGATGCCGCGACAATCTGCCGGACATTTGAGCATTCCGAATACCAGTCCGCCAATTCTGCATCCGTGATCAAAATAACACTCGAATATTTGTGTAACACATTATAGTGTGCCATATAATCCGCTACAATTTCGGCATCAAAACTTATATTTCCATCCAGTATCGTGCGTTCATACAAATCTCTTGTATAAACCTCTTCAATATTAAATTCCGAATGCGTGAGCCCCTCTTTTTCAAAAATAACACCATCAAACATTTTTCCGTTCTCCAGCAATTCTCTCGTTATCCGGCTGACCATTTGCACGAGCAAATCACGACATTCCGGTTTCTCTTTGTTTTCTTCGGACAAAGCAAATAATACAACAATTTCCTGGTTTGCCGGCGTGTCCAATTCGCGCACCACTTTATGCCCCATTTTCTTTGACAGTTTCCAATGAATCGTCTTAATACTGTCTCCCTTTTGATAATTTCTCAGATCCAATATTTCCGTAATATCATTTCCCTTGCGCCGCAGATAACGGTTTTCTGCATTTTGCAGTGCAGGCGCAGAATCCTCTGATTCATATCCATTATTTTCCGGTTCTTTTGGATAAATATAATTTGCAGCCGACTCCTGCAATTTGATCGGCCATTCAAATACGCCTAGAAAATCACATATGCGAAGTTCCTCAATTTCCACTTCGATCCGTCCGCAATACAAACTTTGCACCCTTATTTTCGATTTCTTTTCCCGTTTAGGCACCACTGCCATTTCACGGGAAAAAGACATCCGGGAGCCGGTCAGACAGTTCAGGATATTTCCTGTGATTCGAACGCGAAAACAAGGAAAAATGCTCGTATTTTTAACACAGATCTCAATTTCATCCGTGTCGGAATTTTCACCCTGCAGCACTAGCCGAAGACTGATATGCCGGGCGGTCCACCAGTTCAATCCCCATGACGCAGCCGCAAACAAAAGAAGGCCGAAGAAGAGATAAAACGTCACTGCCACATTGGTCCACAAATACAAAAATCCTGTTAAAACCAGAATCATTAGATAACCAATCTTTGCCTTCATCCTCTCTTCTTCTCCTTCCATTTTTTCTTATTTTCTCAACAGTTTTGGCTTTTCTACCTGCTGCACAATCTGCTCTAAAATATCGCAGGCTGTCACATTTTCTCTGCGCGCCTTTGTATTTAAGATCAAACGATGAGCGCATACATCCGGGAATATTGCAAGTACATCTTCCGGGACAACGTACTCTCTTCCCTGACACAAGGCATAGGCTTTTGCCATCTCCGCCACCGCCCCGACGCCACGGGGACTGATTCCAAGATCTACCGCAGGATGCTCTCTTGTCTGCTCGCACAATGTAATAATATAACGAAGGATCTCATCGTTCACTTTCATATTTTTTACAAAATGCTTTGCTTCCATAACATCCTCAATCGTCATAACCGGCTGCACCTTTTCGATCAAGTCACGGTCAGATACATTTTTCAAAATCGCCAGCTGGCTCTCCGAATCCGGATACCCCATCGACAAACAGATCATAAAACGGTCAAGCTGAGAATCCGGCAATGCCTGCGTTCCGCCACTTGTAACCGGGTTCTGTGTCGCAATAACCACAAATGGCTGAAGCAATACATGTGTCGCTCCATCTACCGTAACGCGTCCCTCTGCCATCGCCTCCAGCAGCGCCGACTGCGTCTTGGAAGACGTACGATTGATCTCATCGCCCAAAAGAAGATTACAATGAACCGCCGCTCCTTCGACATACTCAAAGGCGTTGGTCTGTTCATTGTAAATCGACATGCCAACGATATCGCTCGGCATCGTGTCCGGGGTAAACTGAATCCGCTTATTGACAAAGCCAAGCGCTTTTGAAAAAGCTTTTGCTAACGTCGTTTTTCCAAGTCCCGGGACATCTTCCAAAAGAACATGTCCCGACGCCAAAATTGCCATAATCACTTTGCGGATCACTTCGTCTTTTCCTTTAATCACCGTAGCAATTTCATTTTGAAGTGTAATAATTTTATTTTGAACTTCATTGACTTCCATAAATTACCTCTTATCTGTTACATTACTCATCCAAATTGTCATCATCTAAATCCGTAGAAACAATGTGAAATTTATCCTCCGAAACACCGGTGATTTTTGCTTTTTGTTCTTCCAGACAAGTAACCTGTTTTAAATTTACATTTTTTGTAAGGTCCAATGCTGTAATATCACAGCCGGCAACATCCAAAGTAAGCAGTCCCACTTGCTTCTCACAGTTTACAATGCTTGTCGTTCCACTTCCGTTTAAGGAAAGATTTTTCACCGTATCCTGGAGCGGAAGTGTTAAAATACCTACATTAACAATGTCGAAATTAATGTCTTCAAGCGCCACATTCGCACTCAGATCTACATCTACCAGTGGGATTTCATCCTCATATACATTGTCATCCTCCCCAAACGACACATTTTCTGCATCCAGCGTTTTCAGTTCCACACATTTGCTAAAGTCCAATCCGTCTTCATTGATAATCGTGGAATCCGAAATATCCAATGTCTGCAATTTGGTCAGCACTTCAAAATTCATAATCTCTATGGAATTACTGCCATTACAATCCAACACAGTAATTGCATTTTCCTCCGGAAATGTCAACTCTTCCATCGCATTATCTGCGATGTTCAATGTTTGGAGATTTTTCGCTCCCGCTATTCGCATGTACTCCAGATAACAGCCATTTGCCTCTATTTTCTCAAGATTTTGCAGGTTCTCCGCTTCAATGTCACTTACCGCGGCATACGAACAATTTAACTCTTTTAAATTCATACAATCTGACAAGTCCAAGGTGATTCCCTGGTCTGCAGTCGCCCCTTCTTCACTGTATTCTGCAGAGCAGTTTAATGTTTCCAGATTGGTAAACCCTTTCAAATTCAGATTAAGATTTTCTTCTCCTGTCGCATTTAACGAACAATCCAGTGTCACAATGCCGGTACTTCCTGTCAAAATCAAATTATCATCTTTCAGGTTATTGCTGCTGCAATCCAATTGTTTTAATTCTGGAAGATCCGAAACCTCTAATTTTGTAAAACTGTTTCTGCTGCAATCCAAAATCTGTAATTTATCACATCCGGATAACTCGATATTTGTCAATTTATTATTAGAACAATATACATATTTCAAATTCTTGCAATCGCTCAAAATCAGGTCATTTCCAATCTGATTATCATGGCAGTCCAGTTCCACCAAATTCTTATTTGCATCCGTCAATAAACTTCCTATTTTATTCCCATAACATTTTAATACCTGAAGATTTTCCAATTTGTCGATTGAAAATCCTCCGGAAATGTTATTGTTATTTACATCCAGAACTTCCAAGGCCGGAAAATTATTGAAATCACTCATATGGGTTGCCGTAATTCCTCTTTCTCCCCAGTAAATCTCCGTCAGGCGACCTTCTGCATTCCATTTATACGTCGTTTTATCATCAAGATCTGCTGACACAGTCGCACCAAGTTCCGTTTGTGCCGCGATCAATTTCTGCAGATTCAGAACATCCTCTGCATTCTTTTCTACTGGCAGATCCGGATTCGGAATCGGTGTCTCCGACGGCTTTACGCTTGAGTCCGGTGTCTCCGATGGTTTCACGCTTGGGTCCGGTGACTCCGATGGTTTTACACTTGGATCTGGTGTCTTCGATGGTTTTACACTTGCGCTCGGCTTCGGAACTTCCGTCGGTGTCTGTGCCGTTCCCGGATTTGGTGTCACTGCCGGCTGTTCCGGCGCTGTCGGCGCACTTGTTACTGCCGGCTGGATATCTGTATTTTGAACATTTTTCTTCGCTGTTGCCTTTACCTTCACAGAGCAAAGATACTTTTTCTTTCCAATTTTTGCCATTACTTTGGCAGAGCCTGCTTTCTTTGCCACTACCACTACACTGCTTTTCTTTTTCTTTTGCAGTTTGATCTTATCCTTGCCTGATTTTACAGACCACTTTGCTGCTTTCTTTGTATTTTTCAATTTTAATGTTTTCTTGCTTCCAACGGTTATTGTCAAAGATTTTACATTAAATTTTACCTTTGCTGCCTGCGTCGGTTCTGCCGGAGAAAGCAAGCCAGCCGCCATTGCCAGTGACAATGAAGTTACAACCAGTCGTTTTGCATTTTTGTTCCTTTTCATTCTTTATTACCTATCCTCTCTTAAAAATATCAAAAATATGAGCCTGATTAATTTTCTGCAGCCACATATATTTTGGTCATTCGAACGCCGTAAAAGAATCTCTCTTTTACCAGATACGGTGTGCTTTTTTCTATATAAGTTTCATTCGCGTCCGCTTCTTCCATCGTCACCGCCTTCAACTCATACTTCACTTTATCGTACATCGTATCTTCGTCATCAAGATCTCCCTTTTGGAATGCCCTAAGGCTGACTCTCATCTCGGAAAAGTCATCATAATTTCCAAGATATGTTTTCGTCCCCGCCAGATCCGTCTTAGCAGCATCTTTATAGTAATAACAACGCACCCGGAAAATTCTCATGTGAAATGTACAGGTTCCTTCCGCCGTGAATGTTTTATTTGCCGTTTCATCCCGGTAAGTAATTTTAAAGTTCTGTGCCACATCATATAATTTGTTGTTGCAGCCGGAAATCTGATAGTTGATAACCTGTTGTTTCGTGCCATCCGCCATCTTTACATACACTTTTAATTCACCGCTGTCCGCCGGATCTTCTCCTTCATAACATTGTTCTTTCGTAGGCCATACATAGGTCAGCGATTTTGCATAATTGAGTATCGTATACGACACGCTGCATTCTGCTCCACCGCTCACTACCGTCATTGTATGTTTTCCTACAGAATTGTTGTTTAAACCACGTATAATAAATTCGCCCTGCTTCAACAGACTGGTTTTCCCGGATTTGTATTTGGCAGTAACTTTCATACCATCCATAGAAATTTCCTGACCATACATCAACCGGTCTTTTTCTGACCATTCACAGGATAATGAAACAATCGCATCCGGCTTTTCCGAAGGAACCGGAGTCAACGAAGGTTTTGGCTTTTCCGTCGGCTCTGCCGTCTTTTTCGGTGTAGCAGACGGCTGCGGATCATCGACCGAACCGTCTTCCCCCTCACCATCCGCTACCGGAAATGTCGGCAAAGGAGAGTTTCCCGGTTGATCCGGTGCCGGTGTTCCCTCATTTTGTCCCTGCGTTCCCGTCGTATCTCCATCATTTCCGGAAACCGACGTATCCGATCCATCTTCTTTTCTCTTTTTCTCCGCATCGGAAGTATCTCTATTCTGTTTGGCATTTTTTTCTTTTTCCTGCCGCTCCCACTGTTTTTTCGGTTCTTTCTTAACCTGCGTCTTGGATTCCTGCTCTTTTTCTTCCTGCTGAATGGCATCTGCCACTTTTCTTTCTGCCGCCAGACTGTTTTTGTCATATTCATACAAATGAGATGTTCTGTCCCAATTTGACAATCCTCTATAAATGACAAAAGCCGCTGCCAAAAAGATACTTATAAGAAACAAAGACTCTTTCCATTTTTGCTTCAATATGCATCCTCTTTCCTTATTATCTATGTACTTTGTTCATATCAATTCTATGATACTAACACAGACTTTAATTGTCAAGGTTTTCAAGTGTTGGACATCCATAAAAATGCTTGTTTCTACACATTCCTTGTACAAAAAAAGACAAGTCCGCCTTTCCGCCAACTTGCCCTATTTGCCTCCCTATTTCTGCACCTCAACAAATCCATACATTTCCAAATTCCGGACATACTGCACCAGCCGGTCATAAAGCGGTTCTGCCTTATCGCCAAATTCCGCCTTTACCAGCTCTGCGATCTCATAAACCGTTTTTGTCCCATCGATCAATGGCCATACAAAATTTCCCATTTCATCGAGATGAATCTGCGATACTTTCGGCTTTTTCAATATCTTTTGCGCCAGAAAATGAAATACACCTTTATTTTCCTGCAGCAATGTGATTTTTCCCTGATTGTCCATCGTGTACTGCAGAGATGGGCGGTGTCTGGGTACAAAATCCAAATAATTTGCAGAAATCACTTTTTTCCTTTTCATTTCTCAACCTTCTTTTTCGGCATTGCAAAAATAAATACGCAGGCAATCATAATCGCAAGAAGCACAATTCCGCCAATTCTTCCGGTATTTATAGAAGAAGAAAGATCGAATTTACTGCTTACACCAACGACTGCCAAAATCGCAAGCAAGATTCCAACCAAGCCTTCTCCGGCGATCAATCCGGAGCAGAATAATACGCCGCCACTTGCTTCGCTATTTTTATCCGCCGACTTCTTGTCTACGATCCAGCGGATCACACCACCGATCATAATCGTTGCCGACAATTCAAGTGGCAGATAAAGACCGATTGCCACCGGCAGGACCGGAATTCCAAGAATTTCAACAACAATTGCCGCAAAAATACCGATCAGCACGAGCGGCCATGGAAGATTTCCATTCATAACACCTTCCGTGATCATTTTCATCAAGGTTGCCTGCGGAGCCGCCAGTTCTGTCGTTCCAAAGCCCCATGCACTGTTGAGAAGGAGCAATACTCCGCCGATCGTAAACGCCGCTACTACAGCCCCAAGCAATTCTCCGATCTGTTGTTTTTTCGGCGTTGCCCCGAGAATATAACCGGTTTTCAAATCCTGTGACGTATCGCCTGCCATCGCAGCCACAATACAGATTACGGAACCAATGGCAATGGCACCGATCATTCCGCTCACGCCGGTATTTCCTGTCACTTTCAAAACCAAGGTAGAAAAGAGCAAGGTCGCGATCGCCATACCGGAAACCGGGTTATTGCTGCTTCCCACCAAGCCAACCATACGGGATGATACGGTGGCAAAAAAGAACCCAAATACGACCACCAGCAAGGCACCAATCAAGGAAACCGGAATCGCCGGAAGAAGCCAGATTACCAGGATTAAAACCAAGGAACCGCCGAGGACAAGGCGCATATCCAAATCCTGCTCGGTGCGGAGACTTCCTGCTTTTGTCCCGCCTTTCAGGCCTTTTAACGAATCTTTAAATGTCGATACAATGAGTGGCAGGGATTTGATCAAACTGATAATACCGCCCGCTGCGACAGCGCCGGCTCCGATGTATCGGATATAGCTTCCCCAGATGGCATCTGCGCCGCCTTCTGCGTACATTTGCGCAATTGGTACATCGCCGGGATACATCGTTGTCGGTCCTCCAAAAATTGTAATCGCCGGAATCAGTACAAACCAGCCCAGCAGTGCACCGGCAAACATATACGATGCTATCTTGATTCCACAGATGTAACCCACGCCCAGAAGTGCCGGGTATACTTCTGCGGAAAATGCTGTCCGCAGGGAGCGGATCGGTGCTGTGATAACACCCGGAACCACTTTCAAACCATCCGTTATAAATTTAAAGACAGCAGACAATCCCATGCCGGCAAATACCGTTTTCGCACTCGCGCCGCCTTCTTCTCCCGCCAAAAGAACCTCCGCACACGCCGTTCCTTCCGGATATGGCAATACGCCATGCTCTTTTACGATCAAGGCATTGCGAAGCGGGATCATAAACAGCACACCAAGCACTCCACCAACCAAAGCGATCAGCGAAATCGTGAGCAGATTTGGTGCCTCCGTCTTTCCTTCATTTGCCCATAAAAACAAAGCAGGGAGCGTAAATATCGCGCCCGCAGCCAGAGATTCACCGGCAGAACCGATTGTCTGCACCATGTTGCTCTCCAGGATCGAATCTTTTTTCATAATTACGCGGATTACTCCCATCGAAATAACCGCAGCCGGGATTGACGCCGAAACCGTCATTCCCACACGCAGACCAAGATAGGCATTTGCTGCGCCAAAAATAATAGCGAGCAGAACACCTATAATGATCGATGTTACCGTAAATTCAGGTGTTACTTTATCGGCCGGAACATACGGTTTAAACTCTTTGTTCTCCATAATCGTTCTCCTTTTGTTTATTCCCCGCACCTAAAAGTATATACCGATTTATTGTAACATATTTCTGTTTTTTTGCAAAGGTAAATATTTACAGAGACATCCTTTTCACCTTGCTCCATGCACTGTAATTTTTCTTACCATTTATTTTCTTACATGCACGAACGCGGAAAGAATACTTTTTCTTTTTTGTCAGTTTGGCAAAAATTTTCTTTTTTGTATTTTTCCATTTTTTTCCTGCTTTGTATTGTATCTGATAGTTTGTCGCTCCTTTCACTTTCTTCCATTTCAAAATCACTTTCCCTTTTTTTATTTTGAGAGAAAGTCTTGGAGCTTCCAATTTTACCTTTTGTTTCTTGACTGACGTAGAGTTCGTTTGCGCCGGAGCAGCAACAGGCATCTGTGTCGAAATCGGGGCAGATGCTTCCTGCGGCAATGTCGTCGGTGCAGCCGTTTCCTCTGCAAGTTCTTCCTGCGAAAGAGGTGCTATATAAGTTCCCCATACACAAGTATTATCTTCCCCAATCGTGCTAAAAGTCATCACTTCCTGGGATTCCGTCTTTTCATTATATTGTTTAAAAAATACACCTTTATATGTTACACCAGCCAAATTCATCGTGATATAATCATAATCTCCTGTAGAACTTGTCTTTTTCCAGCTTCCTGTCTGATCTCCATCGATTGTTCCATCTTTATGCAATGTAACCTTTTGTGTAGTCAGCATATCTGCCGATGTTTTTGTACCATGATTTACAATTTCATACGTTCCCATTACTTCTTTATCACTATAATGAGAAATCTTTTCTCCATGGTTTTCATATACTGCCGTAACCGGCCACATGTCCTCATTTAAAAACTGCTTATGCACACGGACTTCATGTCGTTCGGTCTGATTATTAGGCTCATCAAATCGCTGATGATAGATCAAATAACGCTGTCCATCTTCATCCACCAAGGCAGAGTTATGTCCTGCAGCACGATATCCAGGTTCTCCACTAAATTGATAGTTGCCAATCAATTTAATTCCATAGCTATCCAAATCTTTTGAATTATCTTTCGCATATCCACCTTTCGCATCTTCATATGGTCCGTACACATTTTTTGAGCGATATAATCTCATATTATAACCGCCTTTTGCCGTTAATCCGCCATATGTTTCATATAGATAATAATATCCGGATTGCTCATCATAAGTAATATATCCACCTTCTCCGGAAACGCCGCTTCCTCCAGCCACTCTTGTGCCAAAATAACGGTCAATCGGGCTGCCGGATACTTCTTCCACACCATCTTTTCCCGGATAATTTACTTCCCCTGTTTTTTTGTCCAGATTCAAGATAAACAAGCCACCTGACCAAGATCCATAAAGCATATACATTTCTCCATCTTTTCCAAAGAAAACAGTAGGATCAATCGCATTTGGTCCATAGCCGCTATTCCAGAATTCTTCTGAACGGAACCATTTATCACTTAATCCTTCCAACGTTCCATTGTCAATCAGTTTTTTCAAATTCAGGTAGTCATTATCCCATTTGATATCACGATCACTTTTGTCTGTATCTTCTTCTTTCGAAAAACCAGAATAAATCACGGTATCTTTGTATTGATAAGGGCCTTCCACTTCTTTCGCCACTGCATAGCCGATACAAGAACGGCAGTAAGTAGACGATGCACTATAATACATCATATAAGCTCCAGTACTTCCATCCTCCCATTCATAATACGGATTATATTTGACATCCGGTGCCCAGACAGCGAGTCTTCCATTACTACAGTCCGCATCATCGTACCCTGCCCATCGAAAAGACTCTGCAAAATTAGTCAAAACATCTCCATAAATGGAATCATGCTGCCATGCATCCTCGGTTTCTCTGGCATTCCAATCCTTATTGATCTGCGTCCAATGAATCATATCGGTCGACTTTGCATCCGCCATATGAGAACCAAATACATAATATGTGTCTCCTGCACGAATAATAGAGGGATCGTGCACCGATACTCTTGTATTTTGCTGTTCCTTTGTTTCTGTTTGCTCCGCTCCCTTCGCCACACCCTTAGCACCACATGGGGTTATGACCAGGAAAGTCACCAATAACATAGATAATAAAATTCCTTTTTTCTTCATTCTTCCTACCTCCTTTTTTATATTTTCTCATTTCCACTCTGCTTTTCCCATGGAATATTGCAAAAAAACTATGGAAATATGCAGAAAGGAAACCACCTGCTTCGGTGATTTCCTTCCTTTAATTACTATATTATAGGATCTCTATTTCATGGCATTAATAATAGCATCATACGCTGGTTTTTTGCTTCCCACGGTAGAATAAAGAAGCGGTTGTCCATTCGCTCTCCAGGATCTGTCATCACTCATTCCCCAGAAAGTAACACCTGTAATATTGGCGCCACCCTTTTTCTTTTCTTTGAGCATTTTAATAATACTTGCATAATAAGTTGCCTGATCCTGCAATGTATAGGTACTTTTTCGGTAATTGATCGTAGCATCCAGCTCTGTAATCTGAATTTCAAATCCTGCTGCCTTAAATTTATCAACTGCTTTACCAATAAAGTTTGCATCCGGCCAATCCACGTCCAAATGGCTCTGCATGCCAACTCCATCACATTTTTTACCGCCTTCATTAATATAATTCACCAGCGAAACAATATCATCTGCAATCAAATAGGTATTATAATCATTATAGAACAAATGAACCTTGCTGCGCATACCATAATAATTCAACATATCATTTGCATAAGTAAATGCCGCTTTTACATATGTCGGGCGTGTTCCCTGCTCTCCGTAAATCTGCGTCCAGTGGCATACTCCACTATCTGTATTATGAAAATATTCATTCATCACGTCATACGCATACACCACATCTTTGTACTTGCTTGTACAGATGTGCGCCACAATATTTTTTACGTAGAACTCTACACGTTTATCCATTGTGTACGTATTACAGTAATCATAGTTTTTGTTGTAACTGTACTTAAAGAACCAGGTCGGTGTCTGACGATGCCAGAGAAGAGTATGGAAACGAACACTAAGCCCATTTTCATAAGCCGCTTTCAATGTATCATCAATTGTCGAATAATTTAATACAGGTACTTTCGATTCTCCATATCCATCCGGGATGATATATCCTTTTGCTTTTGCTTCGCTTACTGTCATCGTTGTAGGATTATAGCCCAAAATAGTATCCGGTTTCATTTCATTACCTAAGGTAATCGAATTATAATCCTTTTTCAATTCATTCAAAGTAGAAGAATTCTTCAAATCGTCTAATCCGATAGCCGCTCCTACTTTTCCAAATGTCCCTGCCATCGTCCCCTTCAATGTTGCACTAGAAGATGAACTGCTGGATTTCATAGTAAATTTAATATTATATACTGTCGCTGTGTAACTTGTGGATGACTGTGACATCACACCAATACTCTTGATCGAACCACTTCCGCTTGTTGCAATTGAAAAGTCCGTATAACTCTTGCAACTAGCATTATATTTGACAAACAATTGTTTTCCACTGGCATCATAAAACTTAAATGCCGTGTTCTGACCAGCCGTATTGGCTCCTACTGTCATAGATTGAATATTAGATACAGATATCGCATCCGGAAACGTATATTTTACTTCTCCATACATAGAACTAAACGTCGCCTTCAATGCTCCATTTGAAATACTCCTCGATGAAACTCCCCATTGGCTCGCATAAGACAAATTACTAAAATAGTACTCCTTTGCCTCTGCTTTTGCTACTGTAGCCGGCACCCCGGCAAAAACTGTGGTAACAAGCATCGCTGCAATCAAAATTTGTGTTATAACTTTTCTGCTCATTACGAAAACCTCCTTAAAAATATTTAGTTTTTGTTACAATTGCAAGTATATCCGATTACTCATTTTTTGTCAATATGTAACAGTGAAATTATTCTTTTGTTTTGTATTTTTGTACATTTTGCACAACTCTTTCTGCATTTCTGCCGTTTCGCAAACGTTTACGCAGTCTTTGTTTTTGGACACAATTTACAATAAAAGACCCCCGGTCACAAGTCCCAGAGGTCTTTCTATAAAAAAGATAAGAGTTTTTATTTCATGGCATTGATAACGGCATCATAAGCTGCTTTCTTCACACCGAGCTGTGAGAACAAAAGTGGCTGTCCACTTGCTCTCCAAGATACCTGGTCGCTCAGTCCCCAGAATGTAACACCTGTGATATTGGCGCCGCCCTGTTTCTTTTCTTTGAGCATTTTGATAATGCTGTAATAGTAATTTGCCTGATCCTGCAATGTGTATCCGCTCTGCATCGCATTGATGGTTGCGTCGAGCTCTGTGATCTGAATCTCAAATCCGGCATTTTTGAATTTATCAATCGTATTTCCGATATAATTTGCATCCGGCCAATGTACATCCAAGTGGCTCTGCATACCAACACCATCGCAGATTTTTCCGTTCTGGTTCACGAATTTGATCATCGTTACAATATCATCTGAGATCAAATACGTATTGTAATCATTATAGAAAAGTTTTACCTTGCTTCTTAATTTGTAATAATTTAACATATCATTCGCATACTGAAATGCTTTCTTTACGTAAGAAGGATACTTTCCTTCTTCGCCATACACCTGTGTCCAGTTGCTCTTTGAACCGGTGTCACTGTTATGGAAATATTCATTTACCACATCGTATGCATACACCACGTCTTTGTACTGGCTTGTGCTGACATGTGCCACGATATTTTTTACATAATATTCCAGTCGTTTATCCATGGTTCCTGCATTACAATAGCTGTAATAACTGTTGTAATCGTATTTGAAGAACCAGCTTGGTGTCTGCTGATGCCATACCATCGTATGGAAACGTACGGACAAACCATTCTGAGATGCGATTTTTAACACTTCATCAATATTGGAAAAGTTAAGTTCGGGAACCGTGCTTTCTGCATATCCATCCGGAATGATATACCCGCGTGATTTTGCCTCGCTGGTCGAGATCAATGTCGGGCTGTAACCAAGAACGGCATCCGGTTTCATCTCATTTTCCATCGTAATGGAATTGAAATCTTTTTTAATAATTCCCAATGTGTTGGAATTTCTGAGATCGGAAAGATTTACTGCATTTCCAACCTTTCCAAATGTGCTGCTCATTGCACCCTTCAATGTGTTCGCCGTCGTAGTCGAACCACCGGTTGATCCACTGGAACTTCCGGAAGATGTCGTAATTCTCACATTATAAATGGTCGCTGTATAAGTACTGGAACTCTGTGACATAACCCCAATTGTTTTGATCGAACCGCTTCCGCTTTTCGTCACTTCAAAGTCATCATAGCCCCAATTGTTTGCATTGTATTTTACAAATAACTCTTTCCCGCTGGCATCATAAAATTTAAATGCCGTATCCTGTCCGCCTGTTCCTGCGCCGATCGTGATCGACTGGATGGAAGAAAGCGAAATTGCATTTGGCAAAGAATATTTTACTTCGCCGTATTTTGAATTGAATGTTACCTTAAGTGCGCCATCTGTGACGCTTCGTGAAGAAACTCCCCATTGGCTGACATATGTCAAATTACCAAAGTAATAAGCATTTAATGCCGCCTTCGCTGTATTCCCCGGCAAGTTAGCAACGATCGTCATCGCAAGCATCACTACCACAAGAATTTTTGCTACTACCTTTTTTCCCATTACATCTACCTCCTTATAAATATTTAATTATGATTACGATTTAGATTATAAGTTATTATTCCTTTTTTGTCAATATGTCACATAGATTTAATTGTATGCACGTATATTTTTAGTAATATTGCACAATATTATACCAGGTCAGCTCCCTCCTTAATCGTTTTCGCACATTGTTTTTTGTACGAAATGCACAATAAGTTTATTTTTCCGTTGTATTTCATAAGTATTTAATTATGCCAGAACCACAATCCCCTTGTGTATCTACACCAATGTTCTCCTATTTTTGCGCACAAAAAAGACAAGCCTTCCGACTTGTCTTTTCTATGCATATAAATTAACGATTTATCTGATTAGTCCCAGTTTCCAAACATACTAGACATTCCGCCGAAGGTATTTCCGATAAGATCGCTGATCAATGATTTTGCCAATCCCTGCATGATGAGCACAAGTACGATCAATACAATTGTCATTGCGATCGGGATTACAAACATCAATTTGCTTTCCGGAAGATTGCTTGCAAAACGCATTGCTGCGTACATATAGAACATTGCGAAAAATTCACAGATAATGAATAATCCGATACCAATTCCTGCATTTGCTAATCCGATCAAAAGTCCAAGTACCATAAACGGAATTACGATCACACTGCGGACTGCCACTACACAAAGCAGCGTTTTTGCATCTGTTTTTCCTTTGAAAATGATCGTCAAAAGGAAGAGCATTCCAAACAATACAGCGGAAAGAACAAGTGAAAAGGCAAATGTCTCAAAGAACACTGCTGCCAGATTTACAACTTCTCCCATTTTCAGGGAACCCGCCAATGCAATGGTAAAGAACGCTGCTACCAATGCCTGGCCACCGATCAAAATAAGTGCTGCGATAAAGTTCTGTGCTTTCACAAATGCCTGCAGACTTTCCATCGGTTTATTGACAATTGTTGTCAATGACTTGAAAGCTGCTCCGATCGCCTGAACTGCCGGATTTGGAGCCGGTGCTACATAAGGCTGCTGATATGCCTGCGCTTGCTGCTGGTAAGCCTGTGCCTGTTGCTGCTGTGCCTGCGCTTGTTTTGCTACTTGTGATTGTGCGCAATCACACTCTGCGCCGTCTTCTAATTGCTTTCCGCAATACATACAAAATTTTGCCATAATAAATTCCTCCTGTTTTCTTCATTAATATTTTTGATAATCGATTGCATAAGTCATGCCACTATAATCATAAATCATCCATTGACCATCCTGATACTCATAATACAAAGAACAGGTTCCGCTTCCCTCGCCACTGCGTTTTTCCTTTTTATCGCTCCAGAAATCTTTTACACTGCTCGTCGTATTGTATGACAATGTCACATCGACCTTTGCTCTAAGTACTCCATCGCCCTGATTGGATGCTGCCACTGCTGCCTCTGTATTCGTAAATTCAAGACTTTTAATACAAGTGTCACTGGTTACGTTATTGCTGATCCAGTCATTGTACTCCGATTCCAAATTACAGTCACTATCCATAGTTTCCACCGAAGCCACTTCTGAAAATGCTTTCTGCTCCAAAGCACAGGAATAAAAACTGGTAGCTGTTTCTTTCGCAGCAGATGCCAGACTTTCCTCTGTCGCAGAAGACAACTTCAAATCAGAATCATATACATATACTGCATCTTCTTTGTCATAATTTGTCGCACTTACCGTAAATTCTGTTTCGTAAGGTTCGTAAATATCGGACTCCACAGAAAGGGTATGTTTTCCATCAAAGCTGGATGGGATCAAATATTCCCCTTGTTCATCGGTACTATACTTATCACCAAGAGCAACTCCGTCCATTTTCGCCGTCGTTCCGGCTGGCACATGTACTCCGTATTCTTTTGCCACATAATCCGTCGTTCTCATCTTCCAATCATCAAAAAACAAAAACTGTTTTCCTGATTTTTCAAGCGTCACCGTCGTCTCTGATTCGTTGGAATGACTGTTATCGCGAAAAACGATCGTATAATACAATGTGTCTTTATCGGCCTCTTCTTCGTCCTCATCGTCCTCTTTCACGGTATATTCCGTCATATCCTTATAACCGCTTCCGCGAGCTTCCAATGTTTTTTCCAAAGCATCCGGAGTAATAAATTCGGACCTTTCAAAACATAAAAGATCAAAGATTTTTTCGGAATCATGAGCGACATAAGCCTTTGCGTAATTTTCTACAATCCGCTTCGGACTAGCAAGACTTCTCAAGATCATAAAGCCGGCTGTTCCAAGGATTGCCACCGCAATAATTGCTATAATCGCAATCTTAGCCCCTATCGGCATAGGTTTTCTCGGCGTTTTCACCGGCTGCTGGTAAACCGGTTGTCCTTCCGGCACCGGCTGATTTGGGATTCCCTGCGGGGAAGCCTGTACAACTGGCTGTCCTTGTGGTACGTTTATTTTAGGCAATTTCGCCCCGCATCCTGCACAAAAAACAGCTTCATCGGGATTCTGCGTTCCGCATTTTTCGCAAAACATAGTATTTCTCCTCCTTTTTCGTGTTTTTTCTTTCCTATTATACCATATTTTTCCCATTTTGCCTATCATTTTTTACATCCGGATATTTTTCCAAGAGTTCACAAATAAATCATTTGTTATACTCTATGCATTGTGGTATAATCATATAAAAATAAACACAACAGAAAAGGAATAGTGGTGCATATGGAGAAAATCAATCACGAGGAATTTATTACGGAAATGATACGATACGCCTCTTCCGCAGAGTCACCGGACCGCATCATCAATCAAATTTTACAATATATTTGCCAGAATCTGCGTTCGGATCGTGCCTATATCTTTGAAGACAATTTAGATGGCACGTATTCAAACACATATGAGTACTGCCGTGAAGGCGTTTCTGCGGAAATCGATAATCTGCAGAATGTCCCTTATGACGGCATGCTGGAAGCCTGGTTCACAGAATATGAAAAGTCACACAATATTATGATTTATGATATGGAACAATACCGCAATGTCAGCGAATCCCTGTACCATTTATTAAAGCCACAGGGGATTCAGACACTCGTTACCGGGCCCATTAAAATCAATGAAAAATACATCGGTTTTTACGGGGTCGACAACCCACCCGCCGAATATATGGATAACATTTCCATTTTGATCAATATGATGGAATTTGTCATTTCCATGATGATCCGGCTGCGTGACTACTCCCATGAGTTGGAGCAGAATGCCATTCACGACCAGCTTACCGGCTGCAAAAACCGCACGGCACTTGCCTGGGCCTACGACAATCATTTTGACGATTCCCAATCGGTAGCTATCGTTATGTGCGATCTCAATGGTCTGAAGCGGATGAACGACTCTAAGGGACACCTTGCCGGCGACCAGTACATCTGCGATGCTGCAAAAATCCTATGTGACTGCTTTGGCAGTGAAAATGTCTACCGCATCGGCGGAGATGAATTTGCCGTCGTTTTGACAGGGATTTCCAAGAGTGGTCTCCAGCACTGCTGTGAGCAGCTTCGTGACACGACCGCTACCAGTTCCGTCAGCCTTTCGTTTGGCGTCGAATTTGCCGAGCACCACGAGGTGCCTTTTGAAACTCTGCTCAAATATGCCGATGAAAAAATGTACGAAGACAAACGGCGTTACTATAAAATGTTAAAATAAGGAGATTGCCATGCATTTTACTTTTTGCCCGCATTGCGGCTCAAAACTTGTCAGCAAAGAAATCGGAGATGAGGGCTTTATCCCTTACTGCGAAACCTGCGAGATTCCGCTATGGGATATGTTTACCACAAGTATTATCACCGCTGTCGTAAATGAATATAATGAAGTCGCACTGCTGCGCCAAGACTACGTATCCACCACCAATTATGTCTGCGTCGCCGGCATTATGAAACTTGGTGAATCTGCCGAAGAAACGGTAATCCGTGAGGTCAAAGAAGAAATCGGGCAGGATGTCGAATCCCTTTCTTTTGTCCGCAGTTTTCCCTATGAAAAGAAAGAAATGCTGATGCTTGGCTATAAAGCCGTTGTCAAAAAGAAAGATTTTACACTATCTGGTGAAGTGGATTCCGTAAAATGGGTGCCCTTTGAAGATGCATTACCGCTCCTGCGCGAGGGCAGTATCGCGTGGCAGCTTGTGAAGACGGTGATTGAAGGGGAGTAGGGGGGTAGTCTCCGCTCTGCTAAACGGAGACTGATTTTTCTTTGATGTTCTTCTCACTTTCTCACCCGCACCAGCAGGAAATCCGGCTTATGAAATAAGTCCTTGTAATCCGGATATTTCTCAAGCAATTCATCGTCCGGCAATGGTTCGATCATTTTTTCGACCGTAAATCCCGCCTCAATCAATGTATTGATTATCGTCGAAAATGTGCGATGATATTTCTTCACATTGTCAACAAACCACACCGATTCTCTCTCGCCCTCCACGCCATAATTTACGTCTCATTATCATATATATTTTGTTTTGCCATTTTGCACCTCCAAAGCTTTGTGGTTTCCAGTTTCTGTAAAATAGGAAGAGTGGTTTAAATTGTACCGTTTGGGGGAAGAAAAAACGAGCGGAACTTGATGTATCCGGCTAAAACTTGTAAACGCCTTCCCTTTTTTTGTGGTCTTATGATTTGTTTTTCTCTCCAGACCATACAAATATCCCTCTCGTTTTGACCCAGATCCCACTTTCGTCTATCAGGAACACAAAAACAAGTTTCACTTTATGGTTTTATAGAAAAAATTTGTCTCCAAACCAAAATATTCTTTTTCCTATTTGACTTTTTCATAAGAAAATCTCCCCAGACCACAATTCCCTCAAATTCTTTATGGTCTAGAGGAATTATTCAAAATTCAAGTCAAAAATGGCACCAAACACCAACAACCTGAGTTTTCTAAAACCAATCTGCTAATTTTCATTTTTCCGAAAAACAATTTACGCTATCAATATCTGGTCTATAACTTGAATTCATCCCCTTAATTGTGTATAATAATATTGTGTGAAAACATACGCAAAGCACCGAAAATTCAGGCATCTTGCCATTTCGAACATGCTTTCGAACATTTTCGCAATAACTTGAACATAATTCGCAACTTCTTGCGAATTTTTAGCAAAACGATAGCATTTTATGTTGACATTTTATGATTATGCGTTATAATACTAGTATAACACCTCTGATCATAATGCTGAATTTGCTATTACATATAAAAACAATGAGGTGTATAAGTGAAAATCAGTTATAAAAAATTATGGATTCGGCTCATAGAAAGGGATATTTCTCCGGTCACCTTGAGAAAAGACCTAAATATTGCTACCGGCACAATGACAAAACTTAGGAAAAACGAGGAGGTCGCTTTGTCCGTACTTTTGAGAATATGTGAATATCTCGAGTGCAATATAGGCGATATATGCGATGCTGTTCCAAATGACGAAAATTAACAAATGTGGAGGTAAACATGCCATTTTGTAAAAATTGCGGTAATGAACTAGAGAACGATGCAAAATTTTGCACAAACTGCGGCACAACAATAACAAGACAAACAATGTATGACGGCATTATACATAAATGCCCAAACTGTGGTGAAGTTTTACCATCGTTTGTAACAAATTGTCCAAGTTGCGGATATGAACTAAGAGGGACCACCGCAGCCAGTTCTATTGTAACATTTTATAAAGACTTAAATAACACCCAAAGCGTAGAACAACGGAGTAATATGATTCGTAATTTCCCCATTCCAAATGCCAAGGAAGACATTATCGAATTTATGGTTCTAGCATCTTCAAACATATCAGGAGAAAATAATAAAGATATTTTTAAAGCTTGGCTTGCTAAATTTGAACAATGCTATCAAAAAGCATTAATTACTTTTAACACCACGGCAGATCGAGATTACATTGAGCAAATTTATCGGGACTGTCAGACTAAAATAGAGAATGAAAAAAATAAACAAATAACAAAACTCACATTCGAAACAGTTGCCCAAAACATCATCGTCGGCGTAGGATTGGTTTTACTATTAATTGCCATACGCGTTGAGAAAAATGAAGGAAATTCCTCTGTTTATGAGTTGATTTCCTCCATTGTTTTGATTGCCTCTTCGGCTTCTCTCCTAAAGAGAAATGCCGCTTTTATTGATTATATTGTCGCTGCTGTAAGCGGTCTACTGTTAATTGGATCATCTTATCTATTTAACAATGGTTCCGTGCTGCAATTAAGTGGCATGACTGTTCTGATCATTGTTGCTGTAAACTATTTTAAAAGTCTTTTTAAAAAAAATAGGAGGTAATTATGGGATTATTTGGGAAAGCAAAAACAGGCGGATTTATGGATGAGATTCGCTGCGATGAATCTTCTTATTTAATATGGAAATGGTATCCTACCGGTTCACGTCTTGGTGAAAATAATCGTGAAAACGCCATCCGCTGGGGATCTTCTCTCCGGGTAAAAGACGGCGAAGTAGCCGTGTTTGTATATCGACAAGAAAACGGTATTATGCAGGATTATATCCTTGGTCCTTTTGACCAAAAAATAGAGACAAAAAACCTCCCTGTCCTGGCAAGCATCATCGGCCTTGCCTATGATGGCGGAACTCCGTTCCAGGCAGAGGTTTATTATATCAACCTTGCTCATATGATCCAAGTCAAATTTGGTGTCCCCTTTTTTGACATTTACGATCCGCGTTTTTTAGATTTTGGCATACCAGTCGCCGTAAGAGGCACTGTCTCGTTTCAAATCCGTGATTACAAGGAATTCATCCGTTTACATCGCCTTACCACATTCGATCTGAATGAATTTCAAGTTCAGATTCGCGATGCCGTCGCAAGGTATGTAAAGGATACTGTTGCCAATGCACCAGCTGCCCACAATATTCCTGTGGTGCAGATTGAGGCTAAATTATCTCAGATCAACGACATTGTGGAATACGATATCACAGAGCGCTTAAGCGAACATTTCGGCGTATCCGTTTCAGGCGTTGATATCAATTCTATTGAAATTGATAAAACGAGTGATGGATTCAAACAACTCATGGATGTTACACGTGGCATAGCCGCAGAAAAAATGCAGGCAGAAAAAGAGGATTATATTGAGCGGCTGCGTATCCAGCGTGAAGAGGGGCAATACGCACAACATAAGGCCACGCAATCTGCTAACCTTAGTGCATTTCAGACAGAAAAACAAACGGAGGTTGGTATCGCCGGTGCCGAAGCCCTGGGACAAATGGGGCAAAACGGTGCAGGCACGGTATCCCTTGGCGAAAGCGGTGCAGGATTTAATCCAGCAGCTATGATGACCAGTATGGCCGTTGGTGGTGCACTAGGCCAAAATATTGCCGGTACTATGAACGGGATAATAAATGGGAACATTCATCCAGCTAATGCAATGCCGACGCCACCTGTCCACGAGTTTTCCTATCACATCACAATAAATGGAAATACTACTGGCCCCTATGACAGGAACACCTTGATCCAAATGGTCATTAACCATCAAATTACTCCAGATACACTATTGTGGACATCCGGAATGGCAAATTGGGAAAAAGCAAAAGATATCCCCGAAATCGTAGAACTGCTTTCCGCTATTCCTCCTGCTCCACCAATAGAATAACTTTTTAACAAAACTTTATAACAATAGGAAGGAATAGAATTTTATGAAAACCAAAAAAACATTTTACAAGAAACCACCATTTATTATTATTGCAGCTATCATCGTAATCTTTCTGGTTGTCGCACTTTTACCCGGAAAAGACAAAGAGACATCCGAAAAAATAGACTGGTCCAAGATGGAATTGGGAAGCCACTTACCGGAACCATCGTCCTCAAAAGGTAAGATATGGACTAATACAGCTGAAAATTTAAGCATTGATCTTAACAAAGTATCCGATGACGAGTACAATGATTATGTCGCTGCTTGTGAGCAAAAAGGATACACAATAGATTCTGACAAGAGCGATTTCTCGTTTGACGCCTACAACAAAGAAGGGTATCAACTATCTATCACTCATATCAACGATGGCATGGATATCAAATTAAATTCACCCGTTAAGCTGGATTCCATTCAATGGCCGAACAGCACTGCAGGCAGCCTCCTGCCTGCACCAAAATCTTTAAAAGGAAAATTTGATTACGAGCATGATTCCAGTTTTTCCGTTTCTATTGGAGAAACAACCCCTGACGATTATGCTGAGTATGTACAAAAAGTTCAAGACAGCGGATTTAAAGTGGATTATGACAAGAGCGACGATTATTACAGTGCCGACAATAACGATGGTTACCATGTTTGTATCGAGTATAAAGGGTTCAATACAATGAACATACAAATTGACTCCCCTTCCAACTCAGATGATTCCACCCTTGACAGCGAAAAAGGCTCCGATGCCAGCGCAAGTGATGCTGATTCTTCCACAAATGCCTCAAAATCCCAAAACAACTCTACCTCCGGTAATAGTAAGAAAAATAAGGCTAAAAAAGCCAAGGGACTGCGTCCGGATTTCAAAAAAGCAATGGACAGTTATGAAGCATTTATGGATGAATATATCAAATTCATGACAAATTACGATAAATCTGACACCAGTGCTAAAATGATAAAAAAATACACAAACTATCTGCAAAAATACGGTGAATTTGTTGAGGCTTTTGATAAATGGGAATCCAAAGACCTAAACGCCGCTGAAGCAGCCTATTACGCTAAAGTGGAAACAAGAGTTACCAAGAAGCTCACAAAAGCAGCAATAGATCAATAATTCCTGAAGGAGATGCACCAGCATCTCCTTTTTTCATAAACAACTTATTCTTATCCAAATTCCTTTCAATATCACCACATACGGGAGCTCAAACAAATTATTAGCATTAATCTCGTTGTCTCTGATTTTCTTATACCTTTCAAACAATTTTCTTTTTGTGGTCTTATGATTTAATTTTCTTCCCAGACCACACAAATATCACTCTCATTTTGACCCAGATTCCATTTTCGTATATCAGGAACACAAAAACAAGTTTCACTTTATGGTTTTATAGAAAAAATTTGTCTCCAAACCAAAATTTCCTTTTTCTTATTTGACTTTCTGATAAGAAAATTTACCCAAGCCACAATCTTCTCAAATTCTTATGGTCTATAAAGATATTTTTTTAAATTCAAGTCAAAAATGACACCAACAACCAGATTTTCCTAAAACAAATCTGCAAATTTTCAATACGCTTCCGCGCCAAGTAGATGTCAAAACGCAAAAAAGACCTACTCTTATTATGAGTAAGTCTTTTGAAAGTACCAATTTGTTGTCTTTCCTTTCGAAGTGCCTACAAGCGTTTCTCCGTAACGCTTGTCCCACGGCTATCGCCGTATATACGCGGATTGTGATGCGTCAGCCGCCCACACCCCGCTATGCACTTCTCTTAGCTATCGTGCGGATAACAGGACTTGAACCTGCACGGGATTCCCCACTAGAACCTAAATCTAGCGCGTCTGCCAATTCCGCCATATCCGCAAGCAAACACAATTATAGCAAACCTACCACCATCGTGTCAATGCTTTTTACTCAATCTCCAAAAATCGTTTGATTTTCTTCATCTTTTCCTTCGTCATACGGTAGCCGTGCCAGTAGGAGGCTTCCAGTTTCTGAATATTCCCCTCAAAGCTGTTAAGAAGATGATTCGGGCGGATGATCATAATTCTGCCTTCCCGTTCCCATTGCTCGCATTTTTTGATCAGTTCGTTGTAGCGGTCCGGGCGGCTGAGAATCAGATCACGCACTTTCGGATATTTGCGGGCAAGAAGTTTTGCGCCCATTTTGTCATACTTTCCAAACTTTTTCACGTAACCCTTGGGCTGGGTCAGCACCACGAGCAGTTTTTCACAGCCATCTTCCATCGCCTTTTCAACCGGAATAATGCTCGACAATCCGCCATCATAATACTTTGTGCCATTCACATCGATTGCCGGGAAAAAGAGCGGAAGTGCACAAGTCGCCCGCAGCATACTGTACTTTTCATCCATGTCCATTGCATTCAAAAACTCCGCTTCGCCCGTCTTTGCATTTGTTACGCCGACTTTGCAGATTCCTTCGTAAGAAAAAAATGTTTCCTTATCAAAAGGTACCAATTTGTCCGGGATTTCACCAAAGACAAAATCCAGACCAAACAAACTCTTCTGCGTGCGATAATTTCCCGGTCCCATGTAACGCTTGTCATTACGATATTTCGTAATAATATCAAGATTTCTTCCCTTTTGCTTTGATATATAAGATACCCCATCTGCGATACCGGCGGAAACCCCGATGCAGTAAGGCAGCATAATGTCTTCCGTGAGCAGCGCATCCATCACACCTGAACTAAATATTGGGCGAAATGTTCCGCCTTCCAAAACTAATCCCTTCATAAGCCAAACCTCCATTTCCATATCTATTTTCACAGTTTCAAAGTAATCTTTTGCTACCTTGAGAGTACCACATTTTGCTTTGCATGTCAACACGAATATTACAACATGTAGTTTTCAAAACCACCTCGTCATCTTATCAACCACTAGAGTAACCGAACGCCGCCGAAATTCCCGCCATCTACCTCGTAGTTTAACGATTCAGGACACACTTCTCCTCAAATTCGCAGTTCAAAAACAAAGCAGACCACATTTTCTCTACGTTCAGAGCAAATGCAGCCTGCTTATCCTGTTGTATTTCTACCATATTAAAAGTTATTTTTTGATTAACAGTAGGAATTGAAAAACATTCCGGTGTAAATCGACTGTGCATACGCATATCCCACGTCATTGCGGTGAAGATGAGCATAACTGTAAACCTTTTTTTCTACATATTCCATCGGGTTCATGCTCATGTAATCACACTTTTCCTTCAACTTCTGCAGGAAATCACTTGGCACCGAGTCCAATCCGTCCACTTTGCGGGAAAGAAAACCTGATTCGTCCACGGCAATTCCGTTGGAAGTCAATTCATCCGAACACTCCTCAACCAATTTGCGGAGCTCGCATCCGGGGCGAGAAGGTTTGTTTTTCAATTTGCCATACTCATCACTGCTGCTCAATAACTTGTTGTAAAGCTGCAATGTCGTCTCAAGTGCTTCTCCCTGCTGATCTGAGTCCAATGCAAGCGAAGCCGCTTCCCCTAATTCCATCGACATCGACTTAACATCCAACGCATAATCACTTGTGTCTTTCGACATTGAGATCATCGCCAGCGGATTCGCATTGTTCAGCGCAACGATACTTTTGTATTTATTTTTCAATTCGCGGCGGTTGTGTACATTTGTCTTAGGATTCACTTTTGGAATAAAGCCGCCGGCATAGTAATTATAAGCCTCTACCATAGGATCATCCCTTCCTCTTTCCTTGCAATCCCAGTACTTCAATTTTAGTATACACTAATTTTTTCCATTCCGCAACGATATTATACAAAAATTTTATATAAAATGCTCTCCTTTTTTGTTGATTTTTTGTCCATTATGCTTTAAAATAGAATTACTAACTTTGATATTTTTTTATCATAATAAATGAAAGGATGGTATTAGAAAAATGAGTAACATGCCAAAAATGAAAATTGGAATCGTTGCAGTAAGCCGTGACTGCTTCCCAGAGTCACTTTCTGTAAACAGAAGAAAAGCCCTTGTAGAGGCTTATGCTAAAAAATATGATGCAGCAGACATCTATGAATGTCCGATTTGTATCGTTGAGAGTGAAATTCACATGGTTCAGGCTTTGGAAGACATCAAAAAAGCCGGATGTAACGCACTTTGCGTATATCTTGGAAACTTCGGACCAGAAATTTCCGAGACCCTTCTTGCAAAACATTTTGAAGGACCTAAGATGTTCGTTGCTGCAGCAGAGGAATCCGGAAACAGCTTGATGGACGGTCGTGGAGATGCTTACTGTGGTATGCTTAACGCAAGTTACAACTTGAAGCTCCGCAATGTGAAAGCTTATATCCCTGAGTATCCGGTTGGAACTGCTGAGGATTGTGCAGACATGATCCATGAGTTCGTACCGATCGCTCGTGCCGTATATGCATTGAACAACCTGAAGATCATCAGCTTTGGACCACGTCCATTGAACTTCCTTGCTTGTAATGCACCAATCAAACCACTTTACAACCTTGGTGTAGAAATCGAAGAGAACTCCGAGCTTGACTTGTTCGAAGCATTCAACAAACATGAAGGCGACGCTCGTATTCCTGACGTTGTAAAAGACATGGAAGCAGAGCTTGGCGCTGGTAATAAAAAACCTGAAATTCTTGCAAAACTTGCTCAGTATGAGTTGACACTTCTTGACTGGGTTGAAGATCACAAAGGATATCGTGAATTCGTAGCAATCGCTGGTAAATGCTGGCCTGCATTCCAGACACAGTTTGGTTTCGTACCTTGCTACGTAAACAGCCGTTTGACAGCAAAAGGTATTCCGGTATCTTGTGAAGTAGATATCTACGGTGCACTTTCTGAGTTCATCGGAACGGTTGTAAGTGAAGATACAGTAACTCTTCTCGACATCAACAACTCCGTACCTCAGGATCTGTATGACGAGGACATCAAAGGAAAATATGCAAACTACACATTGAAAGATACATTCATGGGATTCCACTGCGGAAATACAGCTTCCAGCAAGCTTTCCTTCTGCGAGATGAAATATCAGAAGATCATGGCTCGTTCTCTTCCTATCGAAGTTACAAACGGAACTCTCGAGGGAGACATCGTTCCTGGAGATATCACATTCTTCCGTCTTCAGAGCACAGCAGATGCTAACCTTCGTGCTTACATTGCACACGGTGAAGTTCTTCCTGTTGCTACACGTAGTTTCGGTGCAATTGGTATCTTCGCTATTCCAGAGATGGGACGTTTCTATCGCCACGTATTGATCGAGAAGAACTTCCCTCATCATGGTGCTGTTGCATTTGGACACTTCGGAAAAGCATTGTACGAAGTATTCAAGTACATCGGTGTTGATGTAGATGAGATCGGATACAATCAGCCAGCAGGCGTTCGTTATCCTACAGAGAACCCATTTGCATAATTCATAATTGATATAATGTTATCAACAACTAGCGACCCGGACACGAGTCGCTAGTACTGTTATTAAATTTAAAGTAAAGGAGACTATTTCATGTATTACATAGGTGTAGACCTTGGTACCTCTGCCGTAAAACTTCTTCTTATGGAAGCAGATGGTTCCATCAAAAATATCGTTTCAAAAGAATATCCACTTTCCTTCCCGAATCCGGGCTGGTCTGAGCAGAAACCGGAAGACTGGTGGAATGCTGTAGTTACCGGAATCAAAGAACTGACAGACGGATTTGAAAAAGACAAAGTAGCCGGCATCAGTTTTGGTGGACAGATGCACGGACTTGTTATCCTTGACAGCGAGGACAATGTAATCCGCCCTGCTATCCTTTGGAACGATGGACGTACAACCAAAGAGACCAATTACTTAAATGATGTGATCGGAAAAGACAAATTGTCACAGTATACCGCAAACATCGCATTTGCCGGCTTTACCGCTCCAAAAATCCTTTGGGTAAAAGAAAATGAACCGGAAAACTTTAAAAAGATTGCTAAGATCATGCTTCCAAAAGACTATATCGCTTACAAGATGACAGGGGTTCACAGCTGTGATTACTCTGACGCTTCCGGTATGCTTTTGATGGACGTGAAGAACAAATGTTGGTCCAAAGAAATGATGGAAATCTGTGATGTCAAAGAAGAACAGCTTCCAAAACTTTATGAAAGTTTTGAAGTAACCGGAAATCTGACCGAAGCTGCTGCTGCAGAACTTGGTCTTACCACAAATTGTAAAATTGCTGCCGGTGCCGGTGACAATGCTGCTGCCGCTGTCGGAACAGGAACTGTAGGCGATGGAGGATGTAACATTTCTCTTGGAACTTCCGGAACCATCTTCATTTCCAGCAAAGAATTTGGTGTCGATAAATTCAACGCCCTTCATTCTTTTGCACATGCTGACGGAAATTACCATTTGATGGGATGTATGCTGAGTGCCGCTTCCTGTAACAAATGGTGGATGGACGAAATCATCGGAACCAAGGATTATCCTGCTGAGCAGAAACCGATCACCGATGACAAACTTGGCGAAAACAATGTATACTATCTTCCATACCTGATGGGTGAGCGTTCTCCTCACAATAATCCAGATGCACGTGCTCTCTTCATCGGTATGTCCATGGATACGACCAGAGCCGATATGACTCAGGCCGTTCTGGAAGGTGTTGCTTTTGCTATCCGTGATTCTTTCGAAGTAGCAAGAGATCTCGGAATCAATATCACAGAAACTAAGATCTGTGGTGGTGGAGCAAAGAGCCCACTCTGGAGAAAGATTGTAGCTAACGTTCTGAACATTAAAGTAAACATCATCGAAAGTGAAGAAGGACCTGGCCTCGGTGGTGCCATGCTCGCTGCTGTCGCTTGTGGTGAATATGCTTCTGTAGAAGAAGCTGCTGCAAAGATTGTAAAAGTAATCGACTCTGTAGAGCCGGATGCTGCTTTGGCAGAAAAATACGACAAGAAATATGCAAAATTCAAACAGATCTATCCAACTGTGAAAGATTTGTATGACACATTAAAATCGTAACTTATACATTAGTAAGAAAATCACTCCCTTTTCCCGGTTGAATGGGGAGTGGTTCTCTTTCTTTAACACATATCAGGGAGGTATGTCTATGAAAAAATTGAAAAAAGCCGCTGTACTCACATTGATTGCATCATTGGTACTCAGCATCTCAGCACAGGGAAATAAGACCACAATTACGGCAAAGAAATCACCGGCAAATGTACGCACTGTAAAATTTAAGGGGACAGGAAAACGATTAAAACTTCAAAAAGGAAAAAATTACCAATTAAAACCGGTCGTTGCTGTTACTCCAAACAAAAAGAAATATCGGACGGTAACGTATACAACTTCAAACAAAAAAGTAGTATCTGTTTCAAAAAAAGGTCTTCTGAAGGGGCTAAAAAAAGGAACTGCCACAATCCGTGCAGTGTCCAAGGTAAATCCAAAGAAAAAAGCAAGCATCCGTGTTATCGTAACACAAGATGTGCTGGTTCGAAAGATTGTCCTCAACCGCACCAAACTTACCGTTTGTGAATCGGAAGAAGATGACATTATACTGACAATCAAACAAATTTTACCAAAGAATGCCAAAGATAAAGACGTGACCTGGGAAAGCGATGATGAAGATGTTGTCGATGTTGATGACGATGGAGAACTTTCCATTGGCGATCCGGGCACCGCAACCATCTACGTAACCGCTGACGACGAAGGTGGCGCGTATGCTACATGCGACGTAACCGTCACAGAAGATACTTCTTTGTCTGATGACGATGACGATGATGACAACGATGATGACGACGATGATGATGACGACGATGATGACGACTAACAATTTAGAAGCAAAAGGGGATCCAGAAAATGTCAAATAAATACAAACGCAAACTTCAAAAAAGGGAAACCAAGCTGTGGCAGGATATCGTCCTGCTACTGCCGGTTTTGTTTGGCTTGTGTATCGTGCCAATGATCGTACTAACACATGATTTTACAATTGATTTTTCACAGTTTGACTGGTTTAACAATTCTGCTTTAACCGGCCAGATTGATTCATTTGGTTATGCAAAAGGGGTTGCTATCGTAATCGCCGGCATCGCTGCCATCCTCTTCTTTTGTTACTATTATTGGAAACAAACGAGCAAATACAAATTTCAACCAAAAACTCTTCTTTCCACGATTGACAAACGAATTGCCATCCTCCTCGGGATTCACCTTGTAATGATCATCGTTTCTTCCCTTACAAGTAAGTATTCCGATCTGGTATACAACGGTGGTGGCTATAGTCAATGGCAGACCCTGTGGGTGCTTTTAGCATATGGAATATTGTTTTTCTTTGCCTACTATTTCATTTCTTCCGAACGCAAAGTGTATATTCTTTTTTATGGATTAATGATTCACCTTGCCCTGATGGCTTATCTCGGCTTTATGCAATCCATCGGAAAGAACCCACTTTTGTGGGACTGGGTACAAAAGGCAATTACCAAATACAGCAAAGTAACCGGAATCAGTTTTAGTAATGAAATGTCCGATGTCATTTTGACCTTTCCGAACCCGAATTACTGCGGAACCTTTGTTTCCTTGATGCTTCCGATTGTTGTGGCTTTTGTCTTTGTGAAAGTTTCTGAAAAATTGTGGCTCAACATTTTATGTAAATTAGCAGGAATCGCCATGGTGGCTGCTTTTATCAAAACATTGATTGGCTCCGGTTCTTCAGCAGCCGGATTTGCCATGATCGGGGTAGCAGTTATCGCCATCTTCTTTATCGTGACAGGATTTTTCGAAAAAATAGATTTGAGTGCCAGCAAAATGAAAGAGGACGAAATCAAAACAATCCATCACAAGCAACGTAGAAATGCCATCATTACGATTGTAAGTGCAGTTGTCATCGTGGCTGCTGTCATTATCGGTGCTTTCCAGACATCATATGTGCAAAAAACATTAGTAAAGATTTCCAAAGGTACAGTTGATGCCAGAAATCTGGTTTCTATCATTAACGAAAGCGCTGACCGAATGCAGGTAAATTTCCGTAACGGAGAAAGTTTTGAATTGGATGTAGCAATCGATTCTTCACATAAAATCACATTCAAAATTACGGACACCGCAAACAAAGACATTCCATTGAAATGGGATAGTTCGAAAGAAATGTACAATCCACAGGACAAACGTTTCCGCATGCTTTCCTTCGAACCAAAGCGTTATGCTTTGGATTCCGGAATCAAAGATGCGTTTACCTTGTACGATACTCCAAATAATATTTCCTTTACCTTTGTGTATGACGATTCTTCTTCCGAATGGAAATATTATACACCATATGGAAAAATGATCAAGCTGCACGCAGTAGAACGTTTTGGATTCCAAAACTCCGAAAATATGGCAAGCCGACGTGGATACATCTGGTCACGAAGTATTCCATTGATGAAGACGTACTGGTTCAAGGGAATCGGGCCAAACTGCTTTATTATAGCCTTTCCAAATGACGACTTTGTCGGTTCCAAACGTATCGGAAATAAGACATTGTTAGTAGATAAACCGCATAACACCTTTTTGCAGACATACATTCAAACCGGAGGAATTTCAGCAATTGCTTATCTTCTGCTTTGGATATTGTACATTGCCCAGTGTTGCTGTCTATTCTGGAGGACTAAACTGTCAACCAATATGCACAAGATCGCCTTCGGTATCTTTATCGGCTCCATTTCTTACTGGATTGTCAGCCTGACAAACGATGCTGTCGTGGGAGTTCAATCCTCGTATTGGATCCTGCTTGGCCTTGGCTTTGCCGTCAATCGACTGTTAAAACAAAAAAAACTTGCGAAATAAATGCCAAAAAGAGGTGCATTTCCTTTTAGCGGGAAGTGCACCTCTTCTTTTTATCTCAAAAATACGAGTGGATTTACGGTCTCTTCTTTCTGTTTTACCTGATAATACAGATTCGCGCCTTCCACCGAATAATACTTGGTCGGTTTGGCGATCTTTCCGATCACTTGTCCTTCCGATACGGAATCTCCTTCTGCCACGGTCACATCTTTCAACTGTCCGTAAATGACCTGAAAATCATCTCCAATAGCAACGGTTACCGTTTTTCCTGTCTCATCACTCTTGTTGATCGACTTGACGATCCCCGCTGCACTTGCTTTCACGCTTTCGCCGACTTCGCTTCCAATGATCATCGCCGGATTTGTCTTATACTGGGATAATGTTGGAAAAAATACCACTTTATCCGCACTGTATTCAATCAAAACATCTCCTTCGACTGGCCACAAAAGCCCGGTTTCCTGATCAAAATGAAGTTTGTCTTCCGCATTGACTTTCTTCATGGTCTCTTTTTTCTTTGGCTTTTCTTCTTTCACTTCTGACTTAACATTTTTTGAAGAAGCTTCTTTCGTAGACTTCTCTTCTGCCTTTTTCGCCGTTTCCGCAGTCGCCGCTGCAGGAGTTGGTACGACTAACTCCGTCTCCTCAGCAATTGGCACATTTTCTGTTTTCTGCTCGGGTTTTGCAAACAGATTCATGCAGATCGCACCAACGACCGCAATACACACGATTCCACTCAAAAGTGATATATAAAAACCTTTTTCTTTTTTCATCATTCTTCACCTCGATTCTAGATTTGCACTTTCGATGCTATCTATATTTTTTCCTGAATCTCAGTGAATATACATTTTTTAAGGCAAATATTTTTTTAGCCAACGGTAAAAACGAATCATCAATAAACTGATTCCCGCTGTCAAAACAGCACAGACCAATAAATACACGACCGCATTAACTTTTCCCAATGAATCCTTCAGTAAGATCATCGGAATTCTCTGATATATGTAAAACGAAAACAAATTTTGTCCAATGTACGTATAAACACGGTTTGATGCCCGAAACTTCATTGTTAAAAGCACCACAATGATGGCAAAAGTTACACTTATAATTTCAAAATACATCCTATGCTCCGCCTTCATTGAATAGAAAAGCACAAAAATCGCAATGACAAAAACAAGTGATGCCACATAGCGCAGATAACGTTTCCCGCCGGCAAGCCATTTTTCAAAAATTTCTCGTCCCAGCGAAAAAAACATACCGGCACTGTAGCACAATATCGTATCATACCACCATCCGCCTTTTCCCTCATGCCGCATCCACAAAATATAAACACCGCTAAAAAATACAATTCCAAAAACGGCAAACCACATCGGCAGTTTGCGAAACCATTTTGTCTCCCGGATGCGAAATACGATATATGTCACCACATACAGATACAAAATGGTAAACACATACCAGTTGCTGTTTCCCAGACTTTCCCATGCAATAAACCCTTTTATCGCATAACGGAATGTCGGAGTTTGATTCGTCGCACAACTAACAAACAGATAAATCAGTGCTGCAATCTCAAAATTCACAAAAAAAGGAAGAAGTCTGCGTTTCGGAAATGAAGAAATATAGCCTTCCTTATGACGAAGAGATTGCATAACTCCATATCCGGAATAGAACAAAAACATCGCAACAATCAGCTGTCCCAATGCTCGATTCACTTCAATGTACATAATATCAAGTGGTCCATAAATGCTCCACGACATATATTGAATTAAATGCGTCATAAATACTGTCGTCAGGAAGTAACCATTGACGGATGCTGTCATCTCACGTGAACAGTATCCCGATTTTTTGGAAACCGGCTGACTGAATGCCCATTTCCCCTTTGTTCCAATTCCCAATGCAGACAGCACAAGAAACAGAAAACACAGTCCAAAAATTAAAATCATTTTTTCTCACCTAAAATCTTTTTCCTATAAAAGGAAGAACCTTTTGACAGTTCCTGCTGCACTTTAGCATCCCCATATTTTTCCAAAATTGTCTTTTTGTCCGAAAAGAGATTGGTCCCAAGTCCAATGCGGTCACCATCCACCCGCACTCCCATCGCTGCCAGCGTCGTCGGATACAGATCCATCGGATAATACTTGCGGTCTTTTTCACGAACCGATTCTACTGCCGGATTCAAGATACAGGAATACACACGTCGTGGCACACTTCCATCATACTGCGCCCGGATATAGTTATTATCCATCGTACAATGATCGCCGGAAATGACAATCGTTGTATCTTTATAAAAATCCTGCGCCTTGATCCAATCAATAAACTCCTTTACGCGCTTTGATGAACACGAGAGCACATTGTCATAGTTATTTTCAAAATCCTGGTGGCAGTCCTCACAGACATACCCTCCGATGTGGTGTGTATCCACCGTAAGCATCGTAAAATTAAAGGGCTTATCCCCCTTTGCCAATTTTGTTATCTCTTCTTTGGCAAAAGCAAGCAGCTTTTTATCCTCAAATCCCCACCATTCATAGTAATCTTTGGGAATCTTTCCCTTCTCTTTCGCATAAGGATAGTCATAGACAAAATAGTCTCCATGCTGCTCAAAATACATCTTCCGGCCACCAAAAGTCAGATCTGAACCAACCATGATTTCCTGTGCATATCCTTCTTTTTTGAGAACATCGCCAATCGATACCGCTCCCGGCATAAACGTATTTTTCTCACTTTGGTAATTTTTCCCACCGAGTGGAATCATAACCGGGTATGCACAGGTCTGAGACACCATCGCCCCTGTCGTCCACGACGCCCCTCGGGAAGGTGTCGCTCCTCCCAGTTTTTCATTGGAGGAAAAATGAATATTCTCCTTGGCTAATGCCGTAAGCTCCGGAATACGGTCTTTATCCATCGCTCCCCCCTCTTCTTTGGAGGAAAATGTGCTTTCCATGGATTCCAGAAAAAGATAGATCAAATTTCTCTTTTTTTCTGGAAAATGCAGCATTTCCGGTGTCAGCTGCACCGCCTCTTCTTCTATGAAACCAGATTCTTTCCCCTGTGCGATCAGACATCCAAAGGTATCAAACGACTGTAAAATACTTCCTATCGCCAGCAGCAGAAGAACCACTGCTGCCACAAGAAGCGCTGTACCAGCTGACGGTGAAATTTTTATATAGCAAACTACACTTACCAAAATAGACAGGCAAACACCAAGCCCCATACGGATTCCGTACGTGCGAAAATAATCCAAAATCATTTCATTGCTCGTTCCCTTCATAGGAACTTTCAAATGAAATACAATTTCTTCCCACGATAATCCATTAAAATTCTTCTTTAAAAATAAGTAAACGGTGTACAAAATTACTGCTATGATAAGGATCACGGCAGATAATACTGCTTTAAGCATGTTTCGTCATCTCACTTCCGAGCCTTTTTAATACAAAATCTTTCCATCTGCCACCTGGCGCAAATGCTTTCCATAACTGGATTTTCCATATACTTCGGCAGATTTTAGAAGCGTCTCCTTGTCAATCCATCCATTCTGATAAGCAATCTCTTCGACCGCAGAAAGCATGATCCCCTGGCGGTTTTCAATCACCCGCACAAACTCACTGGCGTCGGCAAGTGCGTCCATTGTCCCGGTATCCAGCCAGGCATACCCTCGTCCAAGTGTCACAACATCCAAACTTCCGTCTTCCAGATACATTTTGTTTAAGTCTGTAATTTCCAATTCACCGCGTGCAGATGGCTTTACCTTTTTGGCAAAGTCTACCACGCGGTTGTCATAAAAATACAGACCTGTCACACAATAATTTGACTTCGGATGTTTCGGTTTTTCTTCAATCGAAATCACTTTTCCCTTTTTATCAAATTCGACAATGCCAAATCGCTGCGGGTCATCCACATAATACCCGAATACCGTCGCACGATCCGGTTTTGCTGCTGCCGTCTGCAAATGTTTCTTCAGACCGCTTCCATAGAAAATATTATCGCCGAGCACCATGGCACATGAATCACCATCGATGAACTCTTCACCGAGCAAAAACGCCTGTGCCAGTCCGTCCGGGCTTGGCTGCATCTTGTACTGTAGGTGGATTCCAAAACTGGAACCATCCCCAAGAAGACGCTCAAAATTTGGCAGATCCGTCGGGGTCGATATGATCAAAATATCACGAATGCCTGCCAGCATCAACGTAGAAAGCGGGTAATATATCATCGGTTTATCATAAACCGGAAGCAACTGCTTTGATGTAACTTTTGTCAATGGATATAATCTTGTACCGGAACCTCCGGCAAGTATAATTCCTTTCATACAGGGTCCTCCCTCGTAATCTAAATATTAGTTTTATTGTAACACAAAACGCCTTCTTTTGACAAGTATTGAGGGTATTATCGTACCCATTTTTCAAGATTGGTACTCCTGTAAAAAAAGTTGCCATCTCCAAGAACGCAACTTCGACATGGTCAAGTGCCAACTACAAGATTGTAGAAAAGAATGGACAGAAAACGAAAGTTTATCCTAAATACACGGACAAACTGAAAGCTGTAAAGAACACCTTTACTCTTATGAATGGTCGTAATATGGTGATCAAAGCTTCCGTTTCTCCGAAAAAAGCAACACGTAAATCTTTGAAATGGTCCACAAACAAAGGATCGATCCTCAAAGTAGTAGGAAACGGTTCCAAAGCAACCGTTATCGCTCGTAAAGTTGGTAAAGCCAATGTCATTGCACAGGCAACTGACGGAAGTGGTAAAAAAGCTGTAGTAAAAGTAAATGTAGTTAAGTTTAAGAGCGACAAAACACCGGCTCCAACGGCTACACCGGATACGAGAAAGAAAACACTCGTAGAAGACTTTGAAAGTTATCCGGTAGGAACAGAGTGGAAATACACTTCTGCAGACAAGAACTCCGGTACGATGAAAGTAGTACAGGATCCGGAAGATGCTTCTAACAAATGTTTGGAAGTTGATTTGAATGGTACAGAAGCAGCATACGACTTTGCTCCTATCTTTAACATTGATCTTTCTAAATTGAAAGACACAACTGGAAAAACAATGGGAAGCTTTAGTGGTGCTTCTGCTGATCTTCGTGTGGTATCTACATCCAGTGATGTTACTTACAAAGCAATTTATGTATATTTGGATCAGTATGGAAAAATGAACAAAAAAGATAAGTTCGCTGCTGATGCAAATAAATCTGCTTCTGCTCATGTAAATAATAAGGGCGAGAAAGTGACAGCAGGAGCTGCTGATGAAGACACCACAATTCGCTTCGGTATCAACAACCCTATGGGAACTGGTACAAAAGCAGATTATGGTGTGAAACTTTTCAATGGTAACGAATCCAAAGAAAATGGTGCATACTTCCCAGGTTATCATGAAAGCACATGGAAACCGGCTGAAGCAAATACACATTATGCAAAAGATTCTTGTACAACAGGATTCAAAGAGAAAGAAGCAGACGGAAAAGTAGGATTTGCTAACCGTTCTGTAAACTTTGATACAACTTACATCAATGATTTGGATGCTACTTTGGTAAATCAGACAAAATTCGACCTCGTATGGGGAAGTACTTACCAGGGAAATCCAACAGATGCTACAAACAACATGCACACTACATGGTATATCGATAACTTGAGCTTGATCGAGGAAGATATCCCTGTAACAGACATCAAACTTTCTCTTGATGAGAATAGTGATGTAACAGCCGGACGTGTTGCTAACGGTGGTAATGCTCAGATTTACACAACTTACACACCTGCAAACACAACTCAGAAGGGTCTTACATGGACTACAACAAACGATAAAGTAACTGTAAATGCAAGCGGAAAAGTATCTGTAGCAGATGACTTTGTATTCCCGGCAGGACAGACAGAAGTGAAAGTAACAGTAACGGCTACTTCAAAATACAATGCAACAATCAGTAAGAGTGTTGAAATCACAGTATACAAAGCAGCAGAAGCTCAGGATATTACCATTTCCGGTAAAGAACTTGCTGGTATGCTTGTAAAAGATTGGTCCGATGCTGAAATCGAGACAGCTATGGTTGAATCCGGTTCCGGTGAGAACAAAGAAATGGTAGAAGTTATTGACTTGCGCTTTACAAAGAATAATTTGCGTAACTTCTTCAAACTTCCGGAGAACATTGACCTTTCTCAGTATGAGAGAATCGTAGTAACCGGAGATGTGTCCGGACAGATGAGTTTTGATACTTGGGATGCTGGATTCACTCATGATACGGAAAACGACAGCGAATGGTATAAGAAATCATCCGTAAGTACTTATCCGTTCTTCGAAGGATCACATCCTTACCGCCCACAGCGGGAAGATATTAAAGTGGAAGATTTCTTGAAGAAATATCCTGAAATCGACAAAGCAACATATATCGATGGAAATACAAACATCAAAGATGGAGTGATTCCTAAGGGAACATCCATCGGACCAAAGGGTGTAGAGCCTTGCGAAATCAATATTGCGGATAGCATGCAGAGTGATTACTCTAACACAGGCTATGTATCTCTTGGAACAAACAAGCCATTGGTTGAGTGGGACGATGATGTACCAGTATTCCATTACTACATCTATTCCATTAAGTTTGTGACAAAGGCAACAGCAAAAGCAGAAGAAGCTGCAGAGAAAGCAGCGCAGACTGCACAATAATCATGTAATAATTATCCTTGGTTTGGAGGGTGTCATCTACGTAATACCTGGCGTTGAGGATGTCCTCTTTACCACCCTTTCGAGGGTGAGGAAACCTTGAGGGATATTATTAAATACAATAAAAAAATGGAGGTAAGAGTTTTGAAAAAGAATTTCAAAAGAACTTTAGCAAAAGTTATGGCAGTTGCTTTGACCGTATCTATGGTTGGCGTTGCTTCTACAGATGCAGACGCTGCTAAAAAGATTAAACTTTCAAGCAAATCCATCTCCGTAGCTAAGGGAGCAACCAAAAAAGTAACTATCAAAAACGTAAAAGCCAAAAAGGTGAAAAAACTTACAGTAAAGAGCGCTGACAAAAAGATCGCTACTGTAAAGAAATCCGGAAAAACTGCTATCAAAGTAACAGGTAAGAAAGCAGGAAAATCCACAAAAGTAACTGTAAAAGTAAAAGTTGGCAAGAAGACAACAAAACTTACTTTGAAAGTGAAAGTAACTAAGGCTAAGAAAGTAGTTCCAACAACTGCTCCTACAACAGCACCTACTGTAGCTCCAGCAGCTAGCGCAAGTGCTACACCAGCAGCTAGTGCAAGTGCTAAACCAGCAACTACACCATCTGCTAAACCAGCAACTACACCATCTGCTACTCCAGAGGAAGCTACACCAGCGCCTACTGCACCAGCACAGCCTGACAAACCATCAACTCCTGCAAAACAGATGCCTGAGTTGAATCTTCGTGAAGAAGCTGCTACAGAGTGGACTGGTTCAGGTAACTATGGTACAGCAATCTTTAACACAGATGATACTGTAAGCTATTCTAGTTATGCATGGGCTAAAAAGACAGGCGACTGCTACAACAATGGTATCGCTTGGTACATTGACCCAGCTACAAAAGGTCAGGTAGATCTTACTGCTTACACAGACCTTGAACTTACAATCAAAACAGACGCTGAAATCAAGTTCATGACTTGGGGCGGTTCTGCAGATGCATCCAGCTTCTGGGATAAGAACGATAGCTGGGGTGCTGCTTCTAAGACAGTAGAAAACGCTGACGGTTCTAAGACAATTACTTACAACCTTGAGAAAGTATTCGGAAATGCTACAAAGGTTAAAAAAGCAATTGCAGTTGGTCTTACATTGAAATCTGATAAAGATGGAAATGATGGAGAATTTTCTGAAAGAACAGCTACTATTTACGGAATCAAATTCGTAAACAATGGTGGTGCAGGTTCAGAGACTTCAGATCCAGAAACTCCAAAAACTGAAACTCCAAAAACTGAAACTCCAAAAACTGACACAGCAAGCACAGAGACAAAGAATCCAGAGGTTCCAGCTGCTAAACCAATCGCAACTTTGGACGCAAGCCAGTATGTCTCTTTTGAAAGCTTAGGACTTGACTTCGATGCTTCTAAAGAGTACAAATCTGTAAGTGTTAAAATTAAAGCATACAACATCAATGGCGATCTTGTAACAGCTGAGGATGAAAACTATGCTTCATTTGGTGGATCTTCTAAATTGACAGTTGGTACATCAGAAACTGTTGGTAATGGAACAGGTGACGGAGCAAGTGGACACAATTCAGATTGGTCTAAGACATGGGGAATTTATTTCCTTAACAATGTTGGTAAATATGGTGTAAATGTAGATGCAGATGGCTATATTACACTGAACCTTGGTTTGGTAAAAGATGATGAGTCTATCGTCCCTGCATCTGACTTCGATGGATTTGGATTCCAGACAACAACAGATAAAGCTGGTATTCCAAAAATCGAGATTTATGAAGTAACATTCAATGAGTAATCTCATTTGAATTTATATCAATGTTTTTGAACATTTGATAACTAAAAGGTGTGCGTCTTTCCATAAGATGTGCACCTTTTTTAAAACAAAAGTAATTTACAAAATGGAGGTATTAAAGCATGCGAAAAAACATCAAAAGTATTTTAGCAAAAACACTTGCTGTTACTCTTGTGGTTTCCATGGCTGGGGTTTCTGCACCGAATGCAGATGCCGCAAAGAAGCCTGCACTTAGCACAAAGAAAGTAACTGTGACAGCAGGCAAATCAAAAAAAGTGAAAATCAAAAATGTAAAAGCAAAAAAAGTAAAAAAATTGACGGTTAGCACAAATAAGAAAAAAATTGCAACCGTAAAGAAAAATGGAAAAACCGCTTTTACAATCAAAGGTGTAAAAGCAGGAACTGCTAAAGTAACAGCTAAGGTAAAAGTTGGTAAAAAGACAACAAAACTGACTGTAAGCGTAAAAGTAAAAAAAGCGGCAAAAGTGACACCGGCTCCAACGACAGCGCCTACTACAGCACCAACAGCGACAGCTACAGTCGCTCCGACAGCGACAGCAGCACCTACCGCTACGGTTGATCCGAAACCGACAAAACGTCCGGGATTGGAAGATGCCAATCAGGAAGCTCGGCCAAGTGGTGAGCCTTTGATCGAAAAGACTTATGATTTTGAAGATGGATTTGGTGATTGGTATGCTCGGTGTGCAGACGATCAGGTTTGTAAACTTGAAGAATCCGACGAAGTTCGTCCGGGAAGCACAGGTAAGAAATCTATGCGTATCTTCCGTGATAAGGGAGAAGATGGTGCATATCATGCATGGAATGGTGCCGCTTTGGATCTTTCTGCAATAGGAACATTGGGTGCTACATACACCGCAGATTTCTGGGCAAAGATCACAAAGGACGAAGCAGAAGACCTTGACGGAGATGAAGTAAAGATGCGTTTCTCCGGTGCAAAGAAAGTAACCAGCGATGCCGAAGAAGTTTATGAAAACTATCCAGCAGATACCGATTATATGCTTTCAGCAGATGAGTGGAGACACTTCAGTATCTCTTTTGTAGCTCCATCTACATTCTACAGCTACATGATCTACTTTGAGACAAATGGCGGTGGAAAATATGATATCGTGGTAGACGATTTCACATTGACAAGAACTTCCGCTCCGGCAGAACCGGATCTGACATTGGCTAGTATCAAAGATACTTATGCACCATATATTAGCACTCTGGGAACTGCTCTTTCCTATTCTGATCTTTTGAATGAGAATACATTGAACTTCGTAAAACATCATTTCAACAGTATTACACTGGGAAATGAGATGAAAGCAGACGCTATGATCAGCAATGAAGAAACCTTGCTTGCAAGTGAATCCGGATATGTCATTCCTGCAAACTATGGCGACTATGCTGAAAATAAAGATAAAAATGGTAACGTAATCGTTCCAAAACTTACAATGGATGTTGTAGATAAAGTATTGAAGATCTGCAAAGAAAATGGTATCAAAGTACGTGTTCATATGCCGATGTGGCACCAGCAGATGCCAAAAGCATTCTTCTGTGAGGGCTTTGATGCAAATGGAAAAGTGGTAACAGATAAAAATGTTATCCTTGCCCGTGAAGAAATGTTTATCCGTACTGCTTATCAGTATTATCTGACAAGCCAGTATGCTGACGTAATCTATGCATTTGATGTAGTAAACGAGTACACACATATGAGTAACGAAGGCGGCCAGGTAGGAAGCGAAAACTGGTGGAAATACTCCTTTGGTACAGAGATGAAGACAGACTGTGAATACGTAAAGAAAGCATTTGTATGGGCTTATGATGTCCTTCAGCTTTGCGACCGCACAGATATCTCTTTGATCTACAACGATTACAACACATATGATCCTAAAACAACAGATCAGATCATCGAATTGATTAATAATATTAATAAAGTAGATGATGTGAATAAAGTTGGTAAGATCTGTGCTGGAATCGGTATGCAGAGCCACTTGAATGATGAACTCGGATCTGTTGATAACTACAAAACTGCAATTGAAAAATTTGCAGCACAGGGTTACGAGATTCAGATCACTGAGCTTGATATCACGAACCAGGGTAAGATCGACAGTACAACAACCGCAGAAGAGAAACAAGCAATTTATGAAGCTGGTGCGAAAGCATATGGCGAGATCATGAATGCGATTCTTGAAGAAAAAGCCAAAGGTGCTAACATCACTGCAGTAGTTATCTGGGGATTGACAGACAATACATCCTGGAGATCTGACCGTTCCCCATTGCTGTTTGGTACTGACATCGCAGATAAGAAACCTGCCTTTGATGCCGTTATCGACGCAGCAAAGAACTTTAAAGCAAGCAAATAATTTGAAATTCTTATAAGAAATTCTACTTGATAGAATACATTAACCACCCGGATTCAAGACACGGGTTCGGGTGGTTTTATTAAATTCGCCCAAAAAAACCTTGAAATTTGTCCACTATATGCATTATAATTAAGACACAATATTTACGTAGGAGGATATAAGTATGTATAGACAAGGTAATATCTTGTATGGATATTTTTCCAAACCCATGCAGGATGATGACATTCATCATTTCACGATTCGCGAATTGATTGATGACTGGAATCGTGAAGTCAATTTTATTCACAACTCGGAAACAACCTGGAAATACAATGAAAATCTGCAAAGACACATACTAGGTTTTTTCCCATCTGACATCCTGATTGAATCAATCGGAACCAAGGAAATCACGGAATATCTAGCTTATCTAAAACGAGAAAAGCAGTTTTCCAACAATACGATAAACAAACATCGTACCCATTTACTGACACTATTTGAATACGCAACCCGCAACGATGACCGTTATGGTATAGTTGTCAATCCGGTGCGAAAGATCCGACCTTTGCGTCACGAACCCTATGCATACAAAATTTACTCACCAGAAGAGGCAAAGTTGATGATGCGGATCTTACACAGAACCGGTAAAATAGAGTTAGAAGCTGCTGTAGCACTGGCACTATATTGTGGATGCCGGCGCGAAGAAGTTTGTGGTTTACGTTGGGAAAATGTTAATTTTGATCGAAAAGAAATCACAATAACTGAAATACGAACAATGGCAGGAAGAGAAGTTGTTCATCATATGTATACCAAAAATAATACAATACGAGTTGTCGGCATACCCGATGCACTGTATAAGATTTTACTTGAGGTAAAAGCATACCAGGAACAACAACGTTTACGATACGATAAAGCAAAACCATATGAATATGTGTTGAGCGAGGATAATGGAGTACCATGGCACCCATCCAATGTGACAATGCGATGGAAAAGCTTTTTAGAACGTCATAAACTGAGGGTCATACGTTTTCACGACCTTCGACATACCAATTTAAGTTTATTGATGACTCAAATGAGTGCTATTGACGTCGCAAAGATCGGCGGACACGCAAAAGTATCAACGACAACAAATATATATGGACATAGTTTTACCGATACCGTAGAACGAGGAAAAAAAGTAATTAATAAATTACTGTAAAAAAAGACCACCCGACTCGCTTGGGCACGAATCGGATGGCAATGTATTCTATCCACAGTAGAAATAAGATTAAAAATTACAATTACTTCGCGGCTTTAAAATTTTTAGCGGCATCAATCACGGCATCAAAAGATGGTTTCTTATCCGAGATATCTTTACCGAAGAGTAAAGGTGCTTTCTCACTTCTCCAAGAAGTATTATCTGTCATACCCCAGATTACAACTGTCGAAATATTGGCACCCTCAGATTTTGCCTGCAAAATTGCATTCATAATCTTAGAATACATCTCAGCGTTTGCTTTATAAATTTCAGCCTTTTCTTCTTCCGTAGTATCACTATCAATTACTCCGGTGTTTGTTATATCCAATTCAGTAATTTGAATCTCATATCCTTGTGCGGCAAATTTATCCAAGGCTGCTTTATAATTTTCTACGGTAGCACCTGCGTCATTTAAATGACTCTGCATACCTACGCCGGCACAAATTTTTCCAACTTTATTTACATCATCCACTTTGTTGATATTGTTAATAAGATCAATAATATCCTGTGTGGTCTGTTTGTCATACGTATTGTAATCATTGTAAATCAAAGAGATGTCAGTACGTTCGCATAACTGAAGGACGTCATAAGCCCATACATAAGCTTTCTTTACATACTCACAGTCTGTCTTCATTTCGGTTCCAAATGCATATTTCCACCAGTTTTCACTTCCCACAGCTGCACTTTCATTATCCATATGAGTGTACTCATTTACAACATCAAATGCATAGATCACATCTGCGTATGGGCTTGTCAGATAATACTGATAAGCAGTACGGATAAACATTTCTTCGCGGGCAAGAATAACCTCTTTATTTGTAACCAAAGGTTTGCTTGTGTCAAAATCCTCGCAGAAGAATGCTTTTGGCATCTGCTGGTGCCACATCGGCATATGAACACGAACTTTGATTCCATTTTCTTTACAGATTTTCAAAACTTTGTCAACGATACCCATCGTAAGCTCTGGTACGATCACGTTGCCCTGATCGTCCTTATTTTCCTCAAAATCGCCATAATTAGCAGGAAGGATATAATTTGCCTCGCTTTGTTTTAACACCTTCTCATTGCTGATCATTGCGTCTGCTTTCATTTCATTTCCCAAGGTAATACTATTGAAATGATGCTTGATAAATTTCATTGTATTTTCGTTTAAAAGATCAGAATAACCCACAGCAGTTCCTATCGTACCGATATATGGTGCATAGGTATCTTTAATGCTGGCAAGTGTGAGGTCCGGTTCAGCTGGTGCGGAAGTTCTTGTCAATGTAAAATCATCAATCAACATATCAAATTTTCCGCCACCGTTTGTTTCAAAGTAAATCATGTAGCTATAGAAACTTGCCGGTGCTACAAATGTAATTTCAAATTTGCTCCACTCATCCGCAGAGAGCTTATAATCGGTATCTGCCGGATAGTTTTCATATCCTTCTCCGGCATCACTGGTAATCTTTGTCGCTCCGGAAAATCTCATGTTTATCGTGTCGCCATCCAAAAGATCAGACTGGTCATTTGGCACTTTTGCCCAAAAAGTTGCTTTATAAGTAGCGCCTAATGTACCGATGGCAGACATGTCAATAGCAGCCCCATTCCATGCATGGTAAGCACCATCTTCACCTTTATCACGGTGAATACGCATGGATTTTTTTCCGGTACTTCCCGGACGTGCTTCATCGCTGCTCTGCAGTTCACACACATGTCCTTCGCCACAACGAGCAAACCAATCACCAAAATCATTTTCAAAATCATATGTTTTTTCAATTAATGGCTCGCCTACCGGTCTTGGCTCAGAGGAACCTGTAGAATCTTCTGTTACTGGTCGAACGGTTGGCTTTGGCTGTTTGGTAGGCGCTGCACTGCTGGTAGTTGCCGGTGTAGCTGTAGGAGCAGTTGTAGCTGGTGCGATGGTAGCTGGTGCTTTCGTAGGAGCCGGTGTCACTTTTTTTGCTTTCTTTACTTTTACGTTTACAGTCAATTTTGTCGTCTTTTTTCCAACTTTTACCTTTGCAGTTACTTTAGCAGAACCTGCTTTAATACCTTTGATCGTAAAAGCGGTTTTTCCATTTTTCTTTACGGTTGCAATTTTTTTCTTATTTGAACTAACCGTCAATTTTTTTACTTTTTTAGCTTTTACGTTTTTAATTTTTACTTTTTTCGATTTACCTGCTGTCACAGTTACTTTTTTTGTGCTAAGTGCAGGTTTCTTTGCGGCATCTGCATCCGGTGCAGAAACCCCAGCCATGGAAACCACAAGAGTAACAGCAAGTGTTTTTGCTAAAATACTTTTGATGTTTTTTCGCATGCTTTAATACCTCCATTTTGTAAATTACTTTTGTTTTAAAAAAGGGTACATATACCTAGGCACATGTACCCTTAGAAACATTTAACCTGTTATTAAGATACTCCGGTTAAGATAATTATTTAGATGGATTTTTTGCAAGAAGTTTTACATTCTTGATTGCGTATCCACCACTTTCGATGCGGTAATTAGAGTCAAGTGCTAATGTTATAGTTCCCGTCAAATCATAGGTGATTTCATCAAGATTTATAAAGGCACCTGTGACTGTTGTTGTATTCCCAACAGCAAGACCATTTACCTGCTCAGAGGTGAAAATATTTATATTTTTTGAACCATCACGCTTAGTGACACGTGTTAAACCATCAGCATCATTTCCTTTTGCTTCGACCAAAAAACGTTTTCCACTAATTTCAGAAGAACCTGTGTTTGTTACATCAAATGAGATTCCATAGTAATCAGAAAGTTTTAAGCCTTCTGGAATTGTAATCTTAATGCCCATACAAGCTTCGTTTACAGCAGTTGTAGTAACTACTCCGTCAACCACTGTAAGCTCCGGATCTGCACCATAAGCCTGTACTTTTACTACAGTTTCATTCGTAAGTGGTACATTAATATCTGTTGGAACCGCACTTGGCTTACTTTCCGTGCTACCAGTTTCTGACTTACTTGTTTCTGTGCTTGCTGTATCCGTTTTTGGAGTTTCTGGGCCTGGAGTTTCCGGATCTGGAGTCTCTGGCTGAGCACTTCCATTCTTAATGAATTTAATGCCGTATACAGTAGCTGTTTTTTCTTCAAATACATCCTTTTCTGTAGCTGATTCAGACTTCAAAGTGAAGCCGATGGCAACTGCTTTTTTCACTTTATTCTCGCTGCCGAAAGCAGTTGTAATGTCATAGGTGATAGTTTTGGAACCATCTTCGTTTTCTACTACACTCTTTGTACTTCCCCAGACGTCACTCTTTGACCAGAAATCCTCTGCATCTGCAGAACCGCCCCAAGTCATGAGTTTAACTTCAGCATCTGTCTTGATTGTAAGAGCAACTTCTGAATATGCGGAAAGGTCTACCTGTCCTTTTTTAGCGGAATCAATGTACCAGATAATACCATTGTTGTAAATATTTCCAGCTGCTTTCCAAGGTTTACTGGAAAATGATACAGTGTCATCTGTGTTGAAAAGAGCGGTACAATAAGATCCTTTCAATACCCATGCAGGAACATTGTCACGACGAAGGTTTACTTCTGGAAGCTGTTTTGCTTCTGTTGTAGGTGGCTCTGGCTGTACCGGTTCAGTAGCAACAGGTGTTGCAGATGGTGTAGCACTTGCACTGGCTGTTGGTGTAGCTGACGGTTTAGCAGATGGTGTAGTACTTGCACTAGCTGCTGGTGCTACACTTGCGCTAGCAGATGGTACTGCAGTAGGTGCAGTTGTAGGAGCTGCTGTTGGAACTACTTTCTTAGCCTTAGTTACTTTCACTTTCAAAGTAAGTTTTGTTGTCTTCTTGCCAACTTTTACTTTTACAGTTACTTTTGTGGATTTTCCTGCTTTCTTACCTGTTACTTTGATAGCAGTTTTTCCGGATTTCTTTACAGTAGCGATCTTTTTGTCAGCGCTCTTTACTGTAAGTTTTTTCACCTTTTTGGCTTTTACGTTTTTGATAGTTACTTTTTTGGTTGCTCCCTTAGCTACGGAGATGGATTTGCTTGAAAGTTTAATCTTTTTAGCAGCGTCTGCATCTGTAGAAGCAACGCCAACCATAGATACGGTCAAAGCAACTGCCATAACTTTTGCTAAAGTTCTTTTGAAATTCTTTTTCAAAACTCTTACCTCCATTTTTTATTTATTTAATAATATCCCCTAAGGTTCCCCCACCCAAGCAGGGTGGTAGAGAGGACCTGACCGGTGCCAGGTATTACACCGGTGTCGTCCTCAAAACCAAGGATTATTATTACAGAATTATTTAGCTGCCTGTGCAGCTTTTTCTGCAGCTTCTTCCGCTTTTGCTGTTTTCTTAGTAACAAATTTCATGGAATAGATGTAATAATGATATACCGGTACATCATCATCCCATTCAATTGCTGCCTGATTTGTTCCCATGGAAACATATCCGGTATTGCTATAAGAAGATTGTGGACTATCCAATCCGATTTCACAAGCTTCTACACCTTTTGGTCCGATGGAAGTTCCACCAGGGATATAATCTTTTCCTTCTGCATTCTTTTTGATTGCAGCATTGCCATCAATATATTTTGCTTTATCAAAATCCGGATATTTCTTCATGAAGTCTTCTACCGTAATATCTCCACGTTGTGGACGATATGGGTGGGAAGCCTCGTAGAATGGATATGTACAAATCGAAGATTTTTTATACCATTCTGTGTCATTAACCGTATCATGTGTAAAGCCGGCATCCCAAGTATCGAAGTTCATCTGGGAAGCGACATCTCCGGTAAGAACAATACGTTCATACTGGGAAAGATCAATGTTTTCCGGAAGTTTAAAGAAGTTACGCTGGTTTACTTTTGTAAAGCGAAGATCAAGTACTTCAACCATTTCTTTGTTCTCGCCGGAACCGGATTCTACCATAGCAGTTTCAATCTCAGCATCAGACCAGTCTTTAACAAGCATAGATGCAAGTTCTTTTGCACTATATGTGATGTCTTTGGCGTCTTCTGCTTTATATACGATGATTTCAACACTCTTACTGATTGATGCATTGTATTTAGAAGTTCCTGTAACTGTCACTTTTGTTTCAGTCTGTCCTTCTGGGAATACAAAATCGTCTGCTACTGTAATCTTACCATTGGAATCAACGGTTACTTTATTGTTTGTTGTTGTCCAAGTAATACCCTTCTGGGTTGTGTTTGCTGGTGTATATGTCGTATAGATCTGTGCTGATCCGCTTACACCTACACGTGTAGAAAGAAGGTCTGTTTTCTCATCGAGAGAAAGTTTGATATCTGTTACCGGAATACTTTCTTCTACCATACTCAGATTATCAATGTACCAAACAACAGTCATGCCTTTATGGTTCGCAGGGTCACCTTGATAGGTAGAACCCCATACAAGGTCAAATTTAGACTGTCCGGCCAATGTAGCATCTGCTTCATTGATACGAGTAGTATCAAATGTTACGGAGCGATTTGCAAAACCAACTTTACCATCGGATTCTTTTTCTTTAAATCCGGTAGAGCAGGAATCTTGAGTATAATGTGTGGATGCAGTCTCCGGTTTCCATACGCTGGCATTGTAGGAAGGGAAATATCCGCCATTTTCTTTAGAACTGATTCCGTTAAATAAAGTAACTGCATAGTCCTGGCTGGTAGCTGTTCCCATAGGGATTCCTACACCAAAGCGAAGAGAGCGGTCTTCATCTTTGGAACCCGCAGCAACAACTTCGCCCTTGTTATTAACATGGGCAGAAGCAGATTTATTTCCGCTTGCTGCAAATTTGTCACTTTTTGCCATTTTCCCATACTGATCCATGTAAACAAAGATTCCTTTATATGTTACATCACTGGAGTTAGATACAACACGAAGGTCGGCGCAAGCACCACTAAAGTCGCTTAATTTTTTACCTTCAGCACCTTTTACTTTATCCAGATCAATATTAAAGATAGGAGCAAAGTCGTATGCAGTTTCCGGTCCGTTCAGGTTTACTTCCAAACATTTGTTAGAAGCATCTTCCGGATCCTGTACTACTTTCATCGTACCGGAGTTCTTGTCTGCAGAAGTGTATTTCCACTCTGTTCCTACCGGATAACTTTCAAAGTCTTCTACGAGTGTTTTCTTTCTCGTATCCGGTGTAGCCGTTGGAGCCGGTGTTTTGTCGCTCTTAAACTTAACTACATTTACTTTTACTACAGCTTTTTTACCACTTCCGTCAGTTGCCTGTGCAATGACATTGGCTTTACCAACTTTACGAGCGATAACGGTTGCTTTGGAACCGTTTCCTACTACTTTGAGGATCGATCCTTTGTTTGTGGACCATTTCAAAGATTTACGTGTTGCTTTTTTCGGAGAAACGGAAGCTTTGATCACCATATTACGACCATTCATAAGAGTAAAGGTGTTCTTTACAGCTTTCAGTTTGTCCGTGTATTTAGGATAAACTTTCGTTTTCTGTCCATTCTTTTCTACAATCTTGTAGTTGGCACTTGACCATGTCGAAGTTGCGTTCTTGGAGATGGCAACTTTTTTTACAGGAGTACCAATCTTGACTTTAATCGTAGCTTTTTTCTTTGCATTCTGCTTGGATGTTACTGTAATCTTTGCAGAACCTTTGCTCTTGCGTGCCTTAACAACACCTTTTGAGCTTACGCTTACGATAGAAGCTTTGCTTGATTTGTATGTAACCTTTTTACTTGCTTTTTTAGGTGTCACAGAAACCTTCAGTTTCTTTGACTGTCCTTTTTTCAGCACAAGGATTCCCGATCCGCCAACTTTGACCCCGATGGTGACTTTTTTCACTTTTTTAGCCGCCTGAGAATCAACGGAAGATACAGTCAAAGATGTGATTACCATCGCGAATACGAGCATCGCTGTCACAAATCTTCTGAAATACTTGGCTGACTGTGTACCGATTTGTCTCATCGTAATACCTCCTAAATTGTTTTGTGTTTCATTGCAGAAAAACTCCAATACATCCACAATGATATTTAAGTCGATTATAACACTACTAGTCATAATATGCAAGGGTGTTTTTGCATTTTGTAAAAAATATAACCAAAAATTTTTCTTGTTTTTTTTACATTTTGTTCATATCTTACATATTTTTGTCCAGTAAAAAGTCAGATGCATCTAAACTTCTTCTATTGTCTTTAATATATGAAATATTTTTGTCAGCATTATGGCGAATTTTACTCTTTTTTCTTGACGTTGGGATAGGATTGGATATAAAATCAGAATATAACCATTTTACTAAAGGAGTTTTTACTTATGGACAATTCATTATTGGAAGCCATCCACGAGACATTTTCCCTGGAGCCAAAGGACATCAACCTGTATGCTCCTCTGACTCTGGCTTATATCGGGGATGCTGTTTTTGAGATTATTATACGAACCTTGATCGTAGAAGAAAAATCCGGAACCGTAAAAAAACTGCACCTGCGTTCCAGCAAACTCGTGAACGCCAGGGCGCAGGCGAATCTTCTGACTGCCATTGAGGACAGTTTAACAGAAGAAGAACTTTCCTATTATAAGAGGGGACGCAATGCGAAACCACATTCGGTCGCCAAAAATGCCAATCTTCATGACTACCACACCGCAACCGGTTTCGAAGCATTGATCGGCTACCTTTATCTCTCCGGTCAAATGACACGTGCCCTCGCGCTCGTCCACCAGGGATTGGAGTCTACAAAAGAGGCATAACCAGATGCATGATTGGTGCCATCCCGAAAAATCCCGGGAATAATAGGATTGCACCGACAAAGATGCCAATCACCGTAAGGCAGAGTGCAAATCGTACTCTGCTCATCGGGATGCAAACCGCCACAAGCACTCCAAAGCTCACAATTCCGCCTGCGATCAGATGCATCGTCGATAAGATTAGTTCTGAAAACGAAAACCATTCTCCCACCAGCGTAATCGCAACCAGACTTCCCACCATACAAATTGCCGCCGGCAGTGAAACACGCAGAACATTTCGCAGAAATCCCCTTGGAATCGTCTCTTCATGATGTTCTAAGGCAAGTACAAAACTTGGGATTCCGATAGCCGTCCCTCCGATCAAGCTGAGCTGTATCGGAATAAACGGATAGGATTTTCCCAGCACAATATAAATCAGACACAAAAGGATGGAATATATCGTTTTCGTAAGATACAACGTGCTTACGCGCTCAATATTGGATATGATTGTCCGCCCTTCGCCCACGATCTGTTTCATCGAGGCAAAATCGGAATCCAGCAGGACAATGTGTGCAATCTGCTTTGCCGCATCACTTCCCGCCGCCATAGCGATACCGCAGTCTGCATCCTTCAACGCAAGAACGTCATTCACACCATCGCCGACCATTCCGGTTACATTGCCCTCTGCTTCCAGCGCTTTTACGATCGCCTGCTTTTTCTCCGGACTTACACGTCCAAACACCGTATATTTTCCAATAACTTTCCGCAGTTCTTCTTCCTCTTCCGGAAGTTCTCTGGCGTCAATATAATGTTTCGCTTCCGGCAGCCCTGCACGCACACCCACGACGGAAACCGTCAATGGATTGTCGCCGGACAAAATTTTGATCTGAACATTTTTCTCCCGGAAAAAGGCAAATGTCTCTGCTGCATCCGGTTTGATAATATCCGATAAAACGACAAATCCTACTTCTTTTTTATCATGTGTCAAAAGCAGGACACGCATTCCCTCTGCCGCGTACACTTCTGCACGGCCAAGGATTTTTCCATTTTCTGTAAGATATTCCGGAGCACCCAGTCGATAATCCCCTTTTCCCGCAATTGTTACACGCATATGCTTGCGGCTGGAACTAAATGGCACCTTTTCGGTAACCGCTGCCCCTTTTGTCTCCGGAAAATATCTCCGCAGCGCGTCTGTCGTCGCATTGGTTTCTTCGAACGCATAGGCAAGAATGCCCAAAATTTCTGTCATATCTTTTTCTTCGGACAATGGCACAAGTTCTTCCACCTGCAGATCCCCTGTCGTGATAGTCCCTGTCTTATCGAGGCACAAAACATCCACCCGCGCAAGTGCTTCGATGGCTTCCATTTCCTGCACCAATGCATTTTTCTTGGCTAAACGGCCTACGCCAAGAATAAACGAAATACTGGTAAGAAGGACAAGGCCCTCCGGAATCATTCCAATCACACCGGCAACCATATTTACGATAGAATCGGACAACGTATTGCCGGCAGAGTAGCGTTGAATAAAAAAAAGAAGCAGACCGATCGGAATCAGCGCATAACTTACATATTTAATGATTTTACCAATCGCATCCTGCATTTCTGAGGTTGCGCGGCGTTTGGTCTTTGCCTTCTTCACAAGCTGCGTCGCATAATTTTCTTCGCCGGTATGTAACACTTTGGCGATCGCACTTCCTGCCACCACGTCACTTCCCGAGTACACGAAGTCGCCTTTCTTCTTCTGGACCGCGAGGGATTCTCCCGTCAAAAGCGACTCATTGACCTCGATTCCGTCTGTTTCCAAAATTTCACAGTCCACCGGGATCTGATCTCCAAGTAAAAATTGTACAGTGTCGCCCTCCCGCAGAAGTTCAATGTCACATTTACAAAATTCCCCATTTTCATACCGTCTTGCTTTCGTCGCCGTAACGACCGACAACGCATCTATGATCCGTTTTACCTTTAATTCCTGTCCGATCCCAATCACGGCATTGGTAACCACAATCCCCATAAACAACATATTTTTGTATTGGCCGGACAGCAAAACCAGCCCTGCCAGCACAAGGTTCAAAAAGTTAAAGTATGTAAATATATGCGACGAGATGATTTCCCACCGGCTTCGTGATGCGGTTCCCTTCATAGGCGTTTCCTCCGTGTAAATCCTAATCCCTTATAAAACAAAAAGGAAATGACAGGCTTGTAACCATTCATTTCCTCTCTCTAAAGCTAGCGACGGGAATCGAACCCGTGACCTCTTCACTACCAATGAAGTGCGCTACCGACTGTGCCACGCCAGCTGAATCATTTATAACAATCCATGGACTATTCTATCAAAGTATGTTGATTCTGTCAACAAAAACTTACCAAAATGCCATAAGTTTTTTCTTAATGCGCTGAAGGGCATTGTCAATGGATTTGGGTGTTTTTTCCAACTCTTTTGCAATCTGCTGATAATTCATGCCGTCGACGTAAAGATTGACCACTTTCTGCTCAAACTCGCTGAGGTTCTGGCGGATGTACTGTTCAATCTTTCCCACGCGCTCCCGGTCAATCAAAATATCTTCGGGATTAGACACGCCGACCCATTCGAGCATTTCGCCAAGTGTCGCCGCCCCATTTTCCTCATTTCCACGCGCCTCCACCGGAATATCAAGAGATATGTACGTGTTAAGCGGCGAATTTTTAAGGCGGTTTGCCCCTTTTACGGCATTGTAAAGCTGGCGGTCGATACAGACGCTCGCGAAACTGCGGAATACGGTCTCTTTTTCCACATCATAATCACGTATGGCTTTGTAAAGTCCGATCATGCCTTCCTGAATCAGATCGTCATTGTCGCCGCCGATCAGATACAGTGCCCGCGCTTTTTTCCGCACAAGATTTTTGTATTTTTCAAGCAGATAATCGGTTCCTTCTTTTTCTCCCCCACGCACGCGGCGGATGATTTCCTCGTCGGTAAGTGTTTCGAACCCACTCATTTCCATTTTCTGTTAAAATCCCTTTCTTTGACGCACAATCTCATAAGCAAGTACCCCGGCCGCCACAGAAGCGTTCAGAGAATCAATGTCTCCTGCCATCGGAATGCTTGCCACGTAATCGCAGTGTTTCCGGACAAGCTGTGACACGCCGGTTCCTTCATTTCCGATTACAAGACCAATCGGTCCTTTCAGGTTATTGCGGTACATGATCTCGCCGTCCATATCTGCGCACACAAACCACAATCCGCGCTCTTTCAATTTTTCCATCTCAGCGGAAAGATTGGTAACTTTTGCCACCGGCGTATAATGAATGGCTCCCGCAGAAGCTTTTACTACTGTCGCAGTCAATCCTACCGCGCGGCGCTTCGGAATGATCACACCATGTGCGCCGGCAAGGTTTGCGGTTCGGATGATCGCTCCGAGGTTATGCGGATCTTCAATCCCATCCAGCAGAAAGAAAAAAGGATCTTCGCCCCGCTTTTCCGCCAATGCAAACATATCTTCCACCGTGCTGTAACGGAATGCTGACAAGTTCGCCACAACTCCCTGATGTTTCCCGGTCTCACTCATATGATCCAATCGTTCTTTTGGCACAAAATCCACCATAACTCCGGCTTTTTTTGCCTCGCGCAGAATACTCAGAACCGGTCCATCCTGACACCCCTTGAGCACGAACAGTCTCTCGATCAATTTTCCCGCGCGAAATGCCTCCATTACGCTGTGCCGGCCTTCCAGCCGCAGTTCATTTTCCTGATTTTCCATGATTTTTCCTCTTTCCTATGTGATATCGTTAATATACCATTTTAATTTTCCGGCATCGCCGTCGTCCACAAGTGCCCGCGCCATAATATACGGCTTTTCCGTCATGCGAACCACGATGCCTTCGCCTGTCAGATTTTGTAAAAAATATCCATCTTCGAACAAAACCGCTTCGTCATCTGCCACTCCCAGATAATAACACAAGGATTCTACTACTTTAGCCGCATCTTCCGGCGCGCAGATCATTTCCTGCACCTCATATCGGTCCTCCTCATGTGTCACAACAGCAACGCCATGGATCATCGTCTCATTTCGCAGCACAACGACTTTTCCCCCGAGCGTCTTGGTTTCTTTCATCAAGGTATCGTAATATTTGACATCTCGGTAAATATAGGCATCAAATTCACTCGCATATAATTGGGCGTTCGCAAATTCCACTGCCCGCTCCTTCAACCGGCTGTCAAGGTGCGAAAAGGAACCGGCATGGTACCATTTGTGCCGTCTTCCCTGAATTTCCATCTGTTTTCGGTAATACACTCCTTGGAATCCAAACGGTTTATAAATTTCTTCGTTTGCCGGCGATAAAAACGCATACGGCGCTCCCTCGTTTCTCGCATCCATCATTCCCTGATACAAAAGCGTTTTCATAAATCCTCTGTGCCGCCATTCCGGAGCTGTCGCAACACCCTCAATATAAGGACATTTCACTTTTTCTCCCTGAATCACGAGGGTGTAATAATTGAAAAATATCATGCTTACCAGATCATGGCCTTCGTATTTTGAATATACCACGGTATGATCGGCTCTTTCTTTAAAATAGAAATCAATATAGGCATCGTTGTCGCCAAATATTTTCTTCCATAATTGCCTATGGTTCATAGTCCGGCTCCTTTGCTGTTATTCTAAGATGCATACCGCCTGCGCCGAGATTCCCTCTCCGCTTCCGGTAAATCCCAGCCCTTCTTCTGTCGTAGCTTTTATATTGACCTGATTTAATTCAAGTCCCAGCGTATTCGCAATATTTTCGCGTATTTTCGGGATATATGGCGCCATTTTCGGCCGCTGCGCAATGATGGTCGCGTCAATATTTCCTACTGAATATCCATTTTCTTCCAGCAGTTGATCGACATAAGCAAGCAGGCGCATGCTCGATATCCCTCTATATCTTTCGTCCGTGTCCGGAAAATGTGTCCCAATGTCACCAAGTGCTGCCGCTCCCAGCAGGGCATCCATGATCGCATGAAGCAGAACGTCCGCATCGGAATGACCGAGCAGTCCATACTCATACTCAATTTTCTCTCCCCCTATGATCAAATCGCGGTCTTCCACCAGTCGATGTACGTCGTAACCCATTCCAATCCGCATATACCTTCCTCCTTACTTCTTCTAATTGGATCGTAACCATTTCTGAATAGTTACATGATAACAAAAAACCGAGGAAGATTCAAGAGGTTTTGGGATTTCTTGTGTGTGGGGAGCGGGGCTGGTGAGTTGCTGTGCAGAAGCAGCGGATTTCGCTGGGTTTCCCTTTTTTGGTTGCCTTTTAAGTTTGCTCTGCGGCTGGGAGGCAACCTATTCCGATGACTTTCCCGATTTACGTTGCCTTTTTAGCTTCTTTCCAGCGGTAAAAGCAACGGATTTCGCTGGTTTTCCCTTTTTGGGTTGCCTTTTGGGCTTGCTCCGCGGCTGGGAGGCAACCTATTCCGATGACTTTCCCGATTTACGTTGCCTTTTTAGCTTCTTTCCAGCGGTAAAAGCAACAGATTTCGCTGGGTTTCCCTTTTTTGGTTGCCTTCGGGCAACCATACTTGCTTTAAAGGCAACCTAAGTGGGGAACTTCTCTGGTTTACGTTGCCTTGGGGCTTTAATGCGGCGCGGAAAGGCAACGGATTCTAGCGACTTTCTTGATTCGCGTTGCCTTTCCATTTTTCACGTACAAAAAAAGAATGTCTTTCGACATTCTTTTTAGTAGCGGGAAAGGGATTTGAACCCCCGACACCACGGGTATGAACCGTGTGCTCTCGCCAACTGAGCTATCCCGCCATATATTGCGAAGCTGCTTTTTAGTGATAAATGGGACCTACAGGGCTCGAACCTGTGACCCTCTGCTTGTAAGGCAGATGCTCTCCCAGCTGAGCTAAGATCCCATTTGGTGTATCGCTTATCAGCAGCACCATTGACTATTATATATGGTGTCCATCTTTTTGTCAATAGTTTTTTTAAAAAAATTGGGACATGAAAATTGCAAGTATTATTTGTGATGTTTTTTCGTTTCTACATTTTTAACAATTTTCCCCTTGTTTTTTGTGCATTTTGTATAGTTTATTCTTATTTCCGCACTTACCAATCAAAATCCGCGTACTACAAAAAGACTATCTTCTGATAGCCTAAAAAACAATATTGCGCCCCTGTTTCAAAGGAGCAATTCCACTTCCTGCCGGAATAGATCGTTTGAACACAACCAGTCAAATTTCTTTCTTGGATAATTGTTGATCCATTCCTGAACCTCATCTACATCTTGCTGCGTCATCCAATCAAAGTTAGAACCTTTCGGAATCCGTCTGCGAACTAACTTATTTTGATTTTCATTACTGCCACGCTCCCAGCTGCAGTATGCATGACAATAGTAAATACTTGTACGTTTTCCTTCAAAGCATGATTTTTCCATATCGGCAAAAGCAGAAAATTCTGAACCATTATCAACCGTAATAGATTTAAAAAGGGATGAAAATTTATCCTGATACTGCTTTTCCAATTCATCCAAAACAGATACAACGTTCTTTGCTTCGCCGTTTGGGAGAAGAAAGCACAATTCATATCTCGTTTTTCTCTCTGTTAAAACCAAAAGATTCTTTTTTCCATTCATTCCCCCTTTAACAGTGTCCATTTCCCAGTGTCCAAACTCGTGGCGCTCATCAATCTTTTTGGGTCTTGCATCAATGCTTGTGCCAGCAGATACCTTCTTTTGCCGCCGTATTTTTTTGTATCTGCGCTTTCGCTTTCCTTTCACCGGCAGATTTTTATTACTTAAAGATTTGAAAACACCTTTATCAATATAACTGTACAGTGTACGTACGCATACTTTCGTGCGAAATGTTTTCTCAGCTTTTATACCAGCATATCCAAGCGCTGCAGAAGGAGAAAAATCCCTTTCTAAAATTAGTTGTTCCAAAAAGGCAGCATATTCCGGGTCTGAATCAATCTTTTTTTGAGTGCCGCGTTTTTTCAAGTTTTCCTGATAGCGGCTTTCGGCAAGATCTGCAGAATACATTTCTTTATCATAGTAATCAAAGGTATGGATATATTTTCCGCGCTTATATTCATTTGTTATTGTATTTGGATGACAGTTCATCATCCTGGCTATCTCTGCTTTTGGAATCTTCTTCTTTAATAGATATTCAAGTAAAAGACGATCTTCATATTTAAAATGACGATATCCCTTCATTTGTGTTTTCCCCCTGATGCAAATAGTGTCATTCGTATGCCGGAGATAGAATAAGCATGGGGGCTACACCCCCAAACCCCTGTAGAAAAATCCATTGCATCACCCTTAAAAACCAAGCATGATGCAATGAATTTTTGCCGAACTAACCCCATAACGCATTCCATTATACCGTATTTTTCCAGAAAAAGAAATCCTGTTAAATCCTGTTATTGAATCGAATACATATCGTAATAAAAAGATTTTTTAGCCAAAACCTCTTCCTCATTGAACTCCGGATTTACAATATTCTTGATTGCTTCTTCACTGACTTGATGCTGCAGCATATCTTTGATCACATTTCTTCGAAACTCTCCGATACACGGCGAAGCAAAGATGTCTGCTAAAGAGAGTTCCGAATACTGCTCCAGAAAACTTTCTTTTAGTTCTTTCTCTTTCTTGCTTTGCTCACGTTCATAAATCCGCTTTAACTTCTTTAAATCTATATCCTCGGGATCGGCCACTTGATCTCCGATAGAATCCAGATCCATCATCATAAATTGAAACGGGTCGATCTCCAAAACTTTGATATTCTTATCTGTTTTGGACTTTTGCAGCAGATATTCCGCCTCATTAGCATCTAAAAAGGAACAAACCTTTTCTTTATTATATAGAAATTTTTGTCCCTCTTTATAATCATATCTGCCGTAGCTTTTTGCCTTGTCGTATTCTTTGTGTTCCCATGGAAACCATTTCAGGTCACGAAGCGCCTCTTCTCCACGTACAAAGATAATACATTCATCATTAGGAAGCAGACGCAGTTCATATTGTGACATCAGTTTTTTTCCTAAGACATCCGCATTTTCGCTAAAGGAGCCATTGCTTCCCCTGCTTTGTCCGGTTGTCTTTTTGTCAATGGTCCATTCACCCAGAAGTTTTTCGATATATTCATATGTAGACTGCTCGTTACCACCTAAATACAAAAAGGTATCACAGTTGCTCACAAGACCTTCCCATGCCCCTTCTTTAAACAATGTCTTCATCTGTGACAAAGACTGCAGAAAGAGCACGCAGTAAATTCCTCTGGATCGACACGTGGCCAGAAAGCGATCAAAACGGTTTGGCATCTTGATATTAGCAAACTCGTCCAACCAGAATCCTACATTTAGTGGCAGTTTTCCTTGAAAAAGTCTTGCCTGAACATACAACTGCTGAATCAAAAGAGAGTATATGATGCCCGGCACAAAGTTAAACGTGTCATCATCATCCGGAATGACGATAAAAAGATTGATCTTTGTTTTTCGGTCGCCATTGCGGCCAATTCCAATCTCATTGAGTGGGATATCATTTCCGGAAAATATATTCAATACTTCTTCATCATCAAACGGATCCATTCTTGAGTATGCCGTAGCAAGTACGGAACGAACCGTATCCTCTGCTGCATTAGCATATCGTTCATAGGCTTTTACTGCCGGATGGTACTTGTCTCTTGATTTTAATTCCATCATCCGCATATGTAAAAGACTCTTATTCTTGTCATCCTCAAACTGTGCTTCATCCATTAAAAGCATAACGGATCTCCAATTTTTCTCAAGCGTCCTTCCGGTTCTTGAATCATATCTCGGGCACTGATCCCAGACGTACAGAAAAATGGCTTTTAGAAACATGGTTTCGGCCTTTTATAGTGATAGGTAAGGCTTTGATGTTATCTCCGCCTTTTCCCCCACTCCACACCGTGCATGCGACTTTCACCGCACACGGCGTTCCATCGTGTTCAAGTAGATTTACAAGTTTATTTAACAGGTTTTAGTTTTCTAGCTACACGGAGTTTGTTCAGCTTCTCCTTTTGCTTCTCGTCTAAGCTATTCAGATTTGTTGTATCAGCATAAATCAAAGGTTCTGCATTCTTAGAAATAATTACGATATTGCTGTATCTATCTTTACCTTTTCTTTCCTTTGGCACAATTCGGATTATTACAGAATTTTGGGGAGTGAGCCGTTTTCCTGTTACATAACACTTACCGTATTGAGCAACATATCTGGAAATGGCATTACTTCGGAATTCCGTTGTTTCATCCTTATTAAAATACAACTGTAATGCTTCTAAGTTTGCCTCATCAACCACCTTTTGATTGCTATGGATTTTCTCTCTTCCCTTTTTTGTGAAATTACAAATGTCTTGAGAAAAATTCATAGGCGGTTTATGATGTACACCAGTTAAAGGTATCAAATTTATCCTTTTTATTTGGTATATTTTCTTATCTGCTGATAATCCTTTTGTCTTTTTCTGAAAATCAAGAGGTGTATCCCTAAAACGTACTCGTTTCGCTATTATTCGCAGCCTGTTATAATGGGTTCGTATAAGTGAATAGTTAATTCTGTCAAGATTGTTGTACACATTTGTTGCTATCCTATAATAATTCTGTATGCCAAGGATTACGCTGTTGTATCGGGCAATATTATCCACTGTCGTATGTGATTGAATCTGTATAACACAGTTTTTGATGTTTTTGGCAACTTTGGTTTTTGCCTTATCACACATATCTGTTTTCGCCACAAATCCATATCGTGATGTTCCTTTCGGCACAACTTTTATCTTAAATCCTAAAAAATCTGACGAGTTCTTTTTCAAGTTCGTTACTTTGGATTTCTCAGGACTGATTTCAAGACCAAGTCTTGATTTTAGGAAATCAACTATGGCATGGTAGTATCGTTGTGCTTCGGAATACGATTTGCACATTACTTTGAAGTCATCTGCATATCTGACCAGAAATCCCTCTTTCATGTTGGATTTCTGCCTTGCTACGCTTCGAAAGTTGCAGTTTTTTCCAATCTTATTTGGCTGATAGGTTTCCCATTGGTCACTTATCCACCAATCCAATTCATTCAGCACAATGTTTGATAGTAGCGGAGATAAGATACCGCCTTGCGGTGTTCCCTTTGCAGGTATTCCTTCCCCTTCAATCTCACATTTCAGAAGTTTGCTGATTATACAGAGTAATCGTTTATCACGAATTCCTAATGTCCACATCTGTTTCATAAGTTTACCGTGGTTTACATTATCAAAGAAGCCTTTAATGTCTATGTCTACACAGTAATAATTCTTTCCAAAGTTTACCAGTGTTACCATTCTGCTGACCGCATGATGGGCACTTCGGTTTGGTCGGAATCCATAGGAATGATTGTGGAATTTCGGCTCACATATGGGTTCTAGCACCTGCAAAATACACTGTTGAATCAGTCTGTCCCATATAGTTGGAATTCCCAAAGGACGTTTTTTGTCCGTTCCATGTTTCGGTATATACACACGTCTTACTGGTTTTGGATGATAGTCCTCGAGGCTTTCCCTTACTCTGCTTATCAGTTCTTCATCCGTAAGTTTCCCTATGTCACGTATTGTCAGTTCATCCGTGCCTTTCGTCTTACTTCCCGAATTACTTCTAAGATTTCTGTACGCCAATCTTATATTCTGTTCTGAACCTATAATCTCTATTAACTTGTAAAAATTATTGTTGTTTCTGCTCTGCTGATATAACTCGTCAAAGGTTGACTGCATATTAAAGTATTCGTTATATCGGAGCTTCGTTTTCTTCAGCATGGTCTGCATCCTCCTTTCTCATCAGAGCAATACATCTCTTAGTCTTACATGAACCCATGCTGAAACTCAAAATCTACTCTTGTACCACGACTAGTGGCTATCCCTCCACCGCTTATTATCACGGTTTCATTGGTACACGCCACCGCTTTCACTGGTATAAATGCAAGTTATACATATGCTAATCTCACATATATTTTCCCTGCAAACGCTTCACTGACGATAAAATCTCCACGCTACCAGCTTCCCACGTTCCGAATATGCTATCTGTTTCATTTACACCCTTAGGTTTCCTCTATGAGCCTGTTGCTTCACCAATGCCTGTAACACTGCATGGAATTTCATATTTGGGAATCTTACTCTTCCACAAGCAACGACACTGTCTGTGTCCCAGAGCCTTTTGACCCCGTCCCGTTATAGACTCGTACATTCGAGGATTCGTCAGTACATATTTACGTCATATAGTTTGCACATTCTAACCATAGGTGTTTTTTAGACCTCCGGCATATCATACACATCTCCCACCTCTGGGAAACTTTCGTCATCTAACTGTTACGGTGTACTTCTGCCGACTTCACCGAACTTCTGACATTTTGATATTTATCTATCGCCATGCCAGTCGGAGTATTAAGGAAGCCCTTCAAGGCGTTACCCTATCATTTGACTTATCACATATTCAGTTCTCTAGCCTTAAATATCGTTAGGCTATGCCTGTTCTTTTCAAACAGGAACGTGTTGTACCCCAAAATGGATCTGTGGGTGCAGCCTGGGTCTGCTCATTTTCAGTGTTTTTAATAAATGCGCGGATCAGTTTTGAAACATCCATTCTTTTATTTAAAAATAAAAAAGGATTGATTTTCATACTCTTTTCCATTTCACACATATTTATGGAATACACTTCCGTATCCGGCTGGGCAGCCAAAAAGTTGCCAAACTCTTCTAAGAGTGTTCCTTTTGGATCTGTGTATACATTGCAGTCGTGGCAGTTTAACAGGTTTGGTGTCAACATAAAGGAAGTCTTTCCTGCTCCGGAACCTCCGCAAACAAATACGTTATTATTCCTTAATGTCGATTCGTTATAAGAAAACATAACATTCTGAGACAATATCTTATTGTTCTGCAGATCATGAAAATCTGCATATTTATGATTAAATGCTACAATATCTCCCCACTTGGCTGTACCATGCTCTTCTCCATGCATGAAATTATTGTTGGTTTTTACAAAGCCGTACAGACCAATAAAAATCCAAACGGTCATACCGCAAAGAAGAAATAACGGTGATTTATCATTATAATATTCACGCGGATGACTTGCAATCATCACAAAGCATTCTTCCAAATCTTTTTTCCAAAAATCTTTGATTACAAAAAAGCCGCTCAATATATACGAAAAATACATAAAAAACGGGGTTAAAATCAAATAGATCCGAAAAAAATTTGCTATCCTTTTTTTACGATAAGAGGTGGAATCCTCGGATACTCTTCGTTTCATTTTTTCCATCCTTTCCGGAGCTGTGTCATATCGATCACTTTTCCTTGTGCTTTTTGTTTTGTTTTTTGTGAAAAAGTTTCCAAATAACTTTTCATCATTTCCGGATTCTCAATCTTCATTTTTTTAGTCATTTTTCCATCCAGTGCGGAAATCTGATACACGTTGGACTTATCATGTTTCTTCACTCGTACATTTAAAGTATCTGTGTCTTTGTTGTAGAAGGCATTCTTTTTATCTACTTCAAAGACAATAACAGAATCCTTCTCTGCCAATGACTGATCCGGTGCTTTGATCCGGTAAGTATGTTCCGTTTCCGCCACCACAGTTTCTTTGAAATCCGAAATATCAAAAGGAATATACTGTTTTTTTAATTCTTCATTTCTCATATCATTTCTTTTCAAAATCTCCGCGACGTTTTCAGCTGTTTGCTTCTGCAGGGATGGATCTTCAAAATCCATCCCATCTCCAAAATTTGCAAATACACCATCCTTTGTCAATGGAAGATTGTTCGTTCTTTTGATGACATCTTTGTCAACAGTAGCAAAAAATCGAAGCAGTTTTTCTCCGGAAATTTTCTCATTTCCACCGTTAATCTCATACATTTTATCTTTCTTCAAATGCGTAACTACGGTTTGCCCGGAATCTAAAATACAAAGCTCACTTTTAGGTACTTCAAATGTTTGTACCGATTTATCTTGTTTTATGCTTTTGGGCACGGAAAAAACATACGACTGATCTGTTTCCTTTATAAATTTGGAATCTATGTTGATGCTGATCGGCACATAAGTTTTATCCTGGTTTCTTTCTTTTATGGTTTGAGCAATCTGCCGCTTCTGCTCCAGATCATATCCTTCCTTGGCAAGATTCGTCAGTTGCTCCGGATCCATTTTTACATAATCATCCAATGTGATCTCATCTGCCGTTTCTGCAAGCTGTTTTATGCGGTTCAATACTTGTTTTATCTTTGCCTGGTCGCGGGGATCAAAAGCAATCTGAATCTGATCGTCTCCCGGTACCAGATCCGGAAGTTTGGCAAATGGGATTTTCATTTTTTTGAGAGCATCAAAAAGCTGGGTTATCACTTTTTCATTCTCCGTCGGAATATTATAAATACTCCAGTTTCCCCCAGTTAATTTTTCAAGGTGCTGAAACTGCATGGCATCTGTGGTTCCGATGGAAGCAAAATGTACTTTCATCAGGTGCTGCATCTGCTTAATCTTGATCAGGTCAACCCCTTTTTTCATACCGCTGCTCCCCAGCTTTATTCCTCTCCACATCAGGTCTAAACTTCTTCCGTAAAACTGCATAATTTGTATCATCGTTGAAAATTCTTCACTCATGGTTCTTCCTCCTACTTTTTACCGAATTTATCCCACCAGTTTTTGGGTTCTTCTTCCTGTTTTTTGCCGGCCGCAATTTCATAAAATTCAATTTTTAACCGCATTTCCTCTGCTGTGTTTTGAGGAACGGCAATCGATTTTAAAACTTCATACGATAGTTCTTTTTGAAAAGCTGTTTTTAACTGTTCCAATTGTCTGGCATTAAATTGATCGGATTTAAGCACTTTCATCATCAATTCTTCTTTACTTTCTAGCAATGGTTCCTGTTTTTTTGCATTTTTTTCCATTAGATATTCCGGTTCTTTGATATCCTGCGGTATCTCTTCTTTCTTTTCATTTTCCTCGGGAATCTTTTCTTCTTTGCTTTCTGCCGGTGGTGTAACACGTCTTTCCCGGATATAATTTTTGATATCTTGAAGAAGAGAATCCGCATCCTGTTCCTTATTAAAATGAAGTGGAATCTCTAACATTCTGCACACCCGGATCAAATCTTTTTGCCGGTTTGTTAATTTCATTTCCAACAATTGTTCAATTTCTGCAGAATCCATTCCGGCCAAAAAGCATTGGAAAATAAAAACATCCTCTATGGTCTGTACGGTAGGCGGCTCTATTCCCCTCTTTTGGCATAACTTCATGTATTCCTGATTCTTTTCTTGTGCTGTCATAATGTTTTACCATCCTTTCTTTTTTGTTTTGTTTTAGACTTCTGTAAGTCTGCTTTCTTTAGGTTCTGCACCCGCTTGAGCAGATTTTCCAATGTCTTTTTTTGCTCCGGTGGCAGTTTTGTTTTTTTATGTTCACTCAACCGGTGTTTTAAATTCTGTATCATGGGGTCTACCATTCGGGCATTGGTAATTCCTTCGGTACAGACAAGCCTTGCATTGTCGCGCAGTTTCGTTAATGCCGATGAACTGTATTCGCGGATCTGCAGGCTGCTGTATCTTTGATCATACAGTCGTCTCGCGTCCATCATCCTTCGGACGTGGTATTGTTGATATACCGATAATTCTTTGTACGGAACAAACGTGGACTTTTGACCTACATACCAGATGGTTCGTTTCACAAACAATGCCTTATACTCTTCTTTTCCTTCTATACTGAGCTCGGGATCCGATAAGGGATTCAGTCTTTTTTCAATCTCCGGAGGCATATACCCTTCATCCAGTTGATACGACCGTACTGCTTTTGACTTTCCCGGTGGTTTTAGGGCAAGATACACTCCATGTTTTTCGGAAACTCCCTGCCGGATCTCATAACCGTACTTACTTTGTATCATTTCAACAAATTCGGGATATGTGGAACAAAGACGGATGCAGTCATCCATTTCTTTTTGAATCTTTTCTTTCCAGTCAACCTTGCTTTCTTCCATCCATTGTCTGGAATCTTTTTCTTTCAGACAACCGGTATGATACTTGTCCGCAAGTTTATTGGTCAGCGGAGTGATGACTTTCTGCCAGTCTCCTTTTTCATACCGGTATTTTTTCCCATTCCTCGATACGGAATTGAAGACAAGATGCATATGTCTGTGATCTCTGTCGGAATGTGCTGAGCAGACAAAATCATAGTCATCTCCCAGATATTCTTCCGCCCAGTCACGGATAAACGCCAGCGCATTTTCTGCAGAAATGGTTTCATCTTTGGAAAATGAAAACTTCCAATGATATGCCTGCCGTTTTCCGGAACAGGAAAATGCTGCTTTGGTTGCAAGAAATGTTTGGATCATTTCCTCTTCCGTGCATCCGCAGTTACTGTAAACCTGCCCCTGCGTTTTCCATTCCTGGCAGATATAAGAGATTGCTTTTTTCATATGGCTCTCTGCCGTGATCGGACTCATCTTGATAATAAGTGACATGCTTTCACCTCTTTAGCATTGTATCTGCGATCTGTTTTGTGATGGCTTCGATCCGATCCATCCGATCCATCAATACGGCGCTTGGCGCCGTATAAAGATTCTCATTATATTTTTTGGCAATCTGGTTGATATTGACACCAATCTTTCGAAGCTGATAGATCAGTTCCATTTTTATTTCCAGAAATTCTTTCCGGGTGACCGGTGGCGGTGCCTGACAGCAGATGCGGATGTACTCGCTTACCGAAATATGTTTCTGTTTTGCTTTCTTTTCGATATAGTCTCTTTCTTCTTTAGACAGCCGCACACTTACTTTACAGGGACGGTTATATCTCATTCAATCCTTCCTTTCCGGGCAGAGTATGTCATTTTGACATACTCTGCGATTCATTTTTCTGCTTTTTCCCTTCGGGTATGTCAAAAGTATGCCAAAAGTATGTCATTTTGACATACTCTGTGATTCATTTTTCTGCTTTTTCCTTTCGAGTATGTCAAAAGTATGCCAAAAGTATGCCATTTTGACATACTCTGCGATTCATTTTCCTGCCTTTTTCCCTTCGGGTATGTCAAAAGTATGCCAAAAGTATGCCATTTTGACATACTTTTCAATTCATTTTTTCCTTTTTTCCCTCTGGGTATGCCAAAAGTATGTCATTTGTATGCCATTTTGACATACTTTTTGATTGTTTTTTGAACAGCAAGATACGCATTTTGTCGGACAAAATGCTTTACTTGTTAGGGACGGATCCCTAATACCCTCTTTTTACTGTATTATTTTCCCAGAATCTTCTTGATTTCTAAGTAGATATCTTCTGTTGGAAAATCTTCCAGTTCCATATACAGACCATCTATCGTATGCTCATAGGCTAACATTTTCCCAATCTCTTCTTTGGAAAACTCCTGCTTTTTCAAAGCCAGATAGATCTGCTGTTTTTGGAAAATGGTTTTTGCAAGCATAAACACATTTTCCTTGGATGTCATCATCATCTCCTGCTTAAAGATCTTCCATTCCCACTCAATTCTCTCACTGAATAGTTGCTGTACCATTTCCTATACTTCCTTCCTGTTTATTATTTGTTTTGTTTTTTCTCTGTACTGGCGCCGGTCGTTTTGTGGTTGACGGGGCCGCTTTCTGTTTCTTCTTGTGTACTTTCTTTGTCGTTTTGGAATCTTTACTTTTTTTCTTCTTTGCTTTTTTCTTTGGCTCCTTGGTTGTTTCCGGCCGGCTTGTCGAATCAGGCATCACAGTTGGTTCCGGCTCACTCGTCACTGGTTCCGTCGTCGACTGCTCTGTAGATATCGGTTTTTCCGTTGGCTGCACAGTCGGTGTAGGTTCAATGGTTTCCTGCGCTGCCTCTTCCTCTTCTTTTATTTCCTGCTCCAACTCAAAATCCTCAATGTCCGCTTCACTGTACATGGTTTCTTCGAGTGTGTAGTCTCCGGTATTCATGTCATACGTACATTTCATTATCGTGTCCATCGGAAAAAGTATGTAAGAGATTACAACAAAATCGGTTTGGCCGGTTTCCTGATACGTCATCTTTTCGGCAAAGTCATATCCTTTGTCATCACAGATTTTCTTAACCTCTTCCAGCAGCCGGTCATAATCTTCATCTTTCATAAATGCAAGGAAGGTTTCCATACCGCTTAAATCTATTTCTTCCTCTTCGTCAGCATCTTCCGGTACCTCTGTTTCTTCCGATTCAGATGCCTGTTCCGCATCTTCTGTTTCCGGTTTGGGAGACTTCTTATCCGGTTCTTTTGTTTCTGTCGGCGCAGGCATTGAAAGGTATTCCATTGCCACCATTGATCCATATCCGATTGTTGCCAAAACAACAAGTCCGATCAGGCATACTGTAAAGAGGAATTGCTTTCCCTTTCCCCGGTCACGCTTTCGGTAGTAAATGCGTTTCAACTTCTTAAACATAGTTTTCTCTCCTTATTCAAATTGTCGAAATCTTCGAAAATACGTAAAGTTGGTATAAGCTCCAAACATAGCACCTGACGTATTCCCGGTAAGACTGGTAGAAGAACTGCTTGTGCAGTGCAGCCAGACCTTGCTTCCATTCTTCAGCTTTCCACAGTAAATACCAACATGATTAGCTCCACCGGTTCCGGCAGTTTTGCTTTTCAATCCAATATCACCTACCTGCAGATCTTTAGCAGATACATCTTTAAACAATAATGACTGTCGAAATGTTGCTGTTGTAGCAGAAAAAGGAATCCCGGCAAATCCATTTTTAGCAAAACACCAAGCAGTAAAGGAAGAACAATCTAAAACACTCGGTGTCTCTCTTCCATCAGCCTGTCTAGCTGACATGCTGTAGGTCGTATTTCCGATTAGAGATGCTCCTTTTTCGATAACCGCCCAGACTTTAGGATCCGCTTGATTGTTATTCTCCAATTCTTTCAGAATCTTTAAAGCCTTTTTATTGCTTACTGTCAAAACATCTCCACTTCCTGCTACTTTGTAGTAGCGGAGTACGTGCGGTACATAGTCAACATCTCCATAGGAAGAGTACCCTTTTTCTTTGCACATCTTGGCGGAAAAAATCTTAGCATTGGTTTTGGTGTAACCTTGATAGTTTTTTCTAGCCCAGGCAAGATACCCATTTCCAAAATTGTAAGCCTGCAGAGCAAGAGAAATGTTTGTCAGATCCCCGGCTCCTTTTGCTCCTGCAGATTTTAAACAGTCACTTAATTCGTGTACCCCACAGTCAATACTCTCTTCCGCGCTGTCAATCGGCGGTTTCTTATTATAGTAAGACTGCTCTGCCTGCATAACATCCGGTGGATTTCCACCACTTTCCTGTTCAATGACTGCTAAAGCCAAATCTACATAAGGGGAAATATCATATTTCGCACAAGCTGCGATAACTAAAGGCCGGTAAGATTCTGTCTGTGCCGATAAAATCACTTCTGTTTGTGCCGAAGCAGCTTCCTGTGAAGATTCCCCACTGCCTCCTACCAAAAGAATAACCGGAATCAGGATAATGACCATGATCAGGATGGCTGCAGCAACAACTAAGAAAAGAGCGGCATTGGTCTGCACAACGGTTACCGCAACCTCTTTTATAATCTTTCCTGTCATCGATGCTGCTTTTTTCCCCATGGATTTTACCTGCTGTCTTCTTTCGTCCTGCCGTTTTTCTTCTCTTTTTTCTTTTCTTTCGGAGAAAAAAGAAATCTTGGCTTTTTGTTTTTGAAAGTCAGCCTGCTTATTACGCAAAAATAGATCCGTCACATCATGCGAAACTTTCCGCATATCGGAAATACCTTGATTTGTCATCTGCATCGGTTTATGCAGGTTCGATACTGTCTGCTGTTGTCCAACGGAAGCTGCGTTTTCTCTCTGCTCTCCGGATTCTCCCATAAAAGAAGCAATGCATTTGGCCATAATTTCTGTCGGCTGCATTGCTGTTCTTACCATGCTTTTCGATTTTCTTCGGGCAGAGGATAGTGACCGTGCTTTTTTCTGTTTCAGAAAATTGGCCGCTTTTTGAGAGGATCCCTTTTTATTCGGTGATTTTCCCTGCTTTTCTTGAAATTTTTGCCTGGCATATTCCTGTCTGGTGATGTTTTCTGCCATACGAAGAATCTTTTTCTGATCATATCTGCTTAGTTTTTTAAACTTTTCCATCTGTTTTTTTGTCAGATGGGAAAGTGCTTTCTTTTGTTCTACCGTAAATCCGTACGTATCTTTCAGATCAGCCATTCTCCGTTTTCTCCTTTTCCTGTTCTGCCATCTCATGCAGATTGGTGTTAAACATCCGATACAGGACATTATCTTTCGGGATTGTATTGTCAAACGGCACGATCTTAGTATCAAAAAAGACCAGTCCGTTTCCCGGGTCTGCACCATCAATATATTTCATTTGTGTTTCTGACAGCTTAAACAGATCCATGACACGATCTCTGTCACAGGATCCCTGATTTAGAAGGACCTTGAAATTTGAGTTACTGATCATGGTTTCTACAGCAGTAAAATTGATAGCTGCAGAAAGGTTCTGTGTAATTCCGGTACAGATACCGCCCTGCTTACGTACCTCAGCCCACATACGCTGCAATGCGAGCAAAGAATATTCTTCTCTCCACAATTCATGTACTTCATCAATATAGACCCAGGTAGCCTTTTTAATCGACTGATTGTACTTGATTTTCGAGGTAATGCTCTCCAGCATGATAAGCATAGCCATCGGCCGCATTCGTGGTCCGAGATTAGACAGACCATATACTGTCAAACGATTATTCCCGGATGTGGTTTGTTCCTGGCTGAAAATATTTAAAGCTCCGTCCGTAAATACTTCCAGTTGTTCCACCAGTTCCTTGGCCGCTTCTTTTTCCGCTCCGATTTCTTTAATCGTGTTTCGAAGCACTCGAAGCGTTGGCATTGGAACCGCATCTTTTCCGGTATTTGTTTTTTTCTTTTCCAAGGTACTGAAATAGTCATTGTACATTTTTTTTACTGCCTGTCCGATAATAAGTACATGTTTATTGTTTAATGCACCGATCTCTTTCAGTGCCTGCTCACAGATTGCGTACGCAAACTCTTCTTTTTCCTCTAGGAATTTCATTCGATCCGGGATTTCATCCGGGACATGAAATGGATTCATAAAACAGAGATTGTCTTTTGACTTTGACAGGTTAATATATTCTCCCTGCCAAAGTTGGCAGATATCACGATACTCCCCCATAGGATCCACGATAATGATATCATCGTCACTAAAGGCAAGAACCTGCCCCATCTCAAACTTCTCATTCATGGATTTTCCACTGCCGGAATCTCCAAACACCATTCCGTTGGAGTTGGGAAGTTTTTTACGGTTTCCAAGAATCGTGTTCCTTGACAAAGGATTTACTCCATAGCAGTATCCGTCCGGCATGTTCACTTCCTGAACATTAAATGGTGTAAAGATCGACAAACTTGGAGTATTTAAAGAACGCATCGTGTTGACAAACCTTGCTCCGGTGGGAAGCGTTGTATTCAAAGCATCCAGCTGTTGATTGGAATGTGGTTCGACCGTCAGGTTATACCCATCACACAGATGGATCAACCGATTTTTTCTTTGTTCCAGTTCATCTCTATCCTTGCCTTGGATCACAAATGTCATTCCTACCATATACAGTTTTTCGTTCTGGGTTTGAAGATCGGTAAGCAAAGCTTCCATTTTTTCGTTTTTAAGCCTCTTTGCAAGGGAAACGTTACTTGAAAAATATCCTCGATTCATCTGTGTCTGCTGCTCTGTATTCATACTGTTCTGATTCGCCATGTACTTGTCGTATATAAGATCTTCCGCCTGTTTTTCCGAAAGAGGTTCACAATCGATCGTATAAATCAGTGGAAATGGCACGTTCGTAACCTCTCGAACAAAATCATCACGGATGCTGGCCGGATATCTGCTTACTAACAGTGTCATGGCAACACGTTTTCCATCCAATTCCAGATAATCCTTTCTTTCCCGGATAAACGTATTCACAATGTCATTTCTCCAATCTCTCCGAAGTTTCAGATACTCTTCCCAGTCAAATGAAAACTTTTTCTCCTGTCCTAACCGGTAAAAACTATGCAGGGCGCGCAGACGTTCCGCCGCATTCATTGGGATCAGTCCGCTTCCCATTTTTTTAAAGGCAAGCTGCAGTGTCCCTTCCAACGTCTCAAAAAAACGCTTTGCACTAACAAAATCCGGTTCCGTGCATGTTAAAATCAAAATTTTAGACTGATTCAAACCGTTTCGGCCGTTTTCAATCCGCTGTTTAACAAGTTCCCGGTATTCCTCTCCCAGTTCATGGATCCGATCATTCAGATCTCGTCTTTGAATGTCGGAAAAGAAATCCTGATTTCCCACATATTGATTGCTTACTATGATCTTAAACGACAGATTAAGACTGTTTAAAACCATCTGGTATTTTTGATCCGTAAACTCTTTCTCTTCTTCATCCTGGATAAAATAGTTAATATCCTGAATAAAGTAGGCTCTGTCATACTGATGGATGCCTGGCCGGTTTTCCAGTTCAAAAATGCCCTCTTCGGAAATACGCTGAATCGGGATGGATGCCTGCACACTATCCGGTATCTTTACAATTTTACCTGTCAAAGGAATGGAAACCTTACCTCGTCCTAACATTCTTTCTTACCTCCTGCTCTTGAATCATGGGAACCAAAGTATCCCATACTTTATTTACTTCATTATTTAGGGGAAACATTTCATTTCTCATCTCCCGGTAACTGAAATACTTCTCAGATTCGTTTCCGACAATGATATGATCCATAACCGGTATTTCCATCAACGCGCCTGCCGCAATCATCCGTTTGGTCGCCAGATCATCCTGTATGCTCGGATACACCACCCCGGACGGATGATTATGCATGACAAGAACACTCGAAGCATTTGCTAATATGGCACTTTTAAACACGTTACTGACAGACATCGTACTGCTCCGAAGGGAACCAATGGACACCAGATTATAATTCAGCGGGATCCCCCGAGTGTTCAGGTTAAGAACCATGACATACTCCCGGTCCAGATCACTTAAGAGATTTTTCATGGCCAGTATCGCATCCTGCGGTTCATTGATCGGCACATTTCCAAACATACCGCCTTCCACAAGTTTGATCCGGATACTTACTTCTTTCAATTCATTATCCAGCTCTGCCACCTTCTTTCGGAGAAAGCACAATTTCTATATGATATAAAACCGCGGTATCATTGTCATTTAAGATTTGCTTCAATGTCTCATACTCAGAGATCTCCTGTGTCGGTTCTTTCATTTTCCTGTCCTCTCTTTCTCTCTGCCTACCATTCTAGTTCCATGGCATCCAGCAGATGGTACAGTTTTTGTATTACTTCGTTATCCTTCTCTTTTGGGTAGGTGTCCATATACTTTTCCAGCATATGTATGAGTTCGCCAAGTTCTACCCGGCTTTCAAACTGAATTTTATCGTTACATCTCTTCATTATCTTGCCCTCACTTTCCTAACCGTTTCCCTCTGTTTCATACTTTCTAAATCGTTTTTTGATTTTTCTGTATGATGATCCATGTTCATGTATTCTTCATAAGATTCGTGGTCAATGGCAACAATGCTGCAGATCAGATTCTTAGTATAACGAATATCTTTAACATCTGCTTTCTGATCGATCTCTGAAATTTTATCCGACAATATTTCTTCCATACCGGCTCCCTGTGCCATATAGTTGTTTAAAAGATTGGCCACTTTCGCAAAAACAGGGTCAAATTCATCGGCTTTCTCCGTATGCCGTCCTTTTGTTATCAAACGTACTGTAGCTGCTTCGGAAGTAGAAAGAAGAGGTCGGCTATACTTTACAATTTCATTGTACTTCTGCTGTATCTGTTCGTTTGTTACCCCGGGTTTTCTCTCATAATCTAAATAGTCACCAAACCACGTTGTCAGTCGTTCGTCTTCCGGAATATTATTTCTGCTTTCCATTTCCCCAACAGTTCGAATTGTAGGATAGTCGATTTCTTTGGAAACAGCTTTTTCAAAGTCCTTCAATTCTATAAATCCGACCCGGTCTACAAAAAAGTACCGTGTCTGTCCGTTCTGCTGTAAGGCAACTACATCTCCAACACTCAACGAATGACCTTTGTATTCTTCCGGATGGGATTGATTGAACCGGGCAAAGATTTCTTCGAGTTGTTCTTCCATGGATCCTGGGGAAAAAGAATACGGTTCTTCATAGACAATATTATAATTTTCCATCCGAAGGGTTTCTGTTTTTCCCTGCTTTTCCAAACGCTCCATGGATTGAAAAAGATATTCGTTTTCCAGTTCTTTCTTAACCTGAAAAATGGTCAGGCTATCTTCCCTCTTCTGTTCCAGCGGTTCTTCTAACTGCTGTACGTACGATTCCAGTTTGGCCGTCTCAATAATATAATCCGAAATTCCTTCTGCATCTTTGATTGCTCGAAACAATTCATTCGGATCATTTTCAATCACCTGCATCCAGTTCTGTATGTACGCTTTGTGATTGTTCAAAGATTCTTCGGTATGTTCTAAACGGATTCCTAACATTTGTGACGTAAAAGCAGAAGAAATCTCTGCACGCAACTCTTCTTTTGCATAATCAGGAGTTCCAAATCCTCCGGACATATCACGGTTAAGGCGCTTGCTGTGACCGGTAGAATGGCTGACTTCATGTAAAAAAGTGGACAGATAGGTATATTCATTTTTAAAATCTCTTACCGCAGGCATTGTAACAGAATCATTGGATGGGCGGTAAAAAGCGCGATTACCACCTTCAAAAAAGCCAAGGGAGAACTCACGAATAACTTGATCTCGAAGTTTTACCGCTTCCTTTTCATCAAAAACAGGTTCCTTCTTTTGAAAAGGCGGGATTCCTTCTATCTGCTCTCCGTTGAAAACAATGTACGTTTTAGATACCAGCCGGACACGTTCTTCAAATTCTTCTTTCCCTAAACGGTTGCGAAGGGAAGCAGCCTCTTTTTGGGTAATATTCCGTTTCATTTCCTTGTCATAAAGCGACCAAAATTCAACACTTGTTCCCTTTTCTCCTTTTTTTACATGCCATCCCTTATCTTTTGCCTGCTTAAAAGTACACCATCTGGGATCCTCATACCCTTGGATATCTGCAACCATAGACAGCCAAAAGGTATTGACTCCGCGATACGGCTTCGAGGTTACTACATTATGATTTCGGTAAACGTTCCATCCACGTTCCCATGGCAGCGTATTTTCTGACAATGCTTTGATAAATTCCTGTGCAAGCTGCTCGCGCATTTTATTCATTTTTGTCATACAAATCCCCCTCACTCAAAAAGATTTCCTGTACTTCATCCGGTTCTTCTCCCTCTAATTCCTTAGGAAGACCAAATTCTGTAATCCCATATTTATCTTTTAATTCTTCAATATACTCTTTTTCTTTCATACCGGCTCCTTTCTAAAAAGCAGCCGGTTATCCCGGCCGCTTTTCCATTTATGTCCTAAACTTGAAATTACTATTTCACAATATACGCTTTCATATTTTCAGATGGCTGGATTGATGTTACTTTTTTCCCTGAAAATGCTTCCATTATATTTTTTACATTAACACAGGACATATAAGCCTCCATTACACCATCACCATAAAATTCCACTACGTTTTTTGTCCAATAGCCTTTTTCAAGAGCCGATGACAAATTTTTTATAATTGCCGTAAATGGAATTTTTTTTGCTGTAATACCATCTGTCGAGTAATGAAAGAGACTTCCAGAGAGAGCAAACTCAAAATAAGTTTGTTCTCCATTTTCATAAGTAACATTCATTCCTTGCATCGGTTGTACATAACATCCATCGTTTCCACATAATTCTGTCGGACATACTTCCAATTGTTCCAATTCTGCCGTTTCGTTACTGCCACCCATAGTTACAACCTGAATACTTGGTTTTGGAGTATTCGTAGGCGCTGCACTCGGCTGCACCGTCGGTTCAATGTTTGGTGTTGCTGTCGGTTCTGCACTTGGCTCTACCGTTGGCTCCGCACTTGGTTTTACTGTTGGCTCAATGCTTGGTGTTACTATTGGTTCTGCGCTTGGCTTTACTGTTGGCTCCGCACTTGGTGTTACTATTGGCTCAATGTTTGGTGTTGCTGTCGGTTCTGCACTTGGTTTTACCGTTGGCTCCACACTTGGCGTTACTGTTGGTTCTGCGCTTGGTTTTACCGTTGGCTCTGTGCTTGGTTTCACTGCAGGTTCTGTACTTGGTTTTGTTGTTACATTAGGTACCGTGTTATTCTCTTCTTCATAAGGATTTACTACTGGCAGCTCCGTGCTTATCGGAATATTCTGATCTGGTGTAAATTTCTGAATTTTAGAGGTTACAGTTATAGCAACCTGTTTCTTTTTTAACCATTTCTTTTTTCCGATACGATATTGAATTTTTATTTTGATTTTTTCTTTTCCTGCCTTTTTTCCCAAGACACTACCATCTTTTTTGACAGATACAATACCGCCTTTTACTGCTTTATAGGTGACCTTTTTCTTCTTGGCTTTGGCCGGAAAAGAAATTTTTATTTTCGCACTCTTTCCAACCGATATTGTTTTGGCCGAAAGGCTTACTTTAACATCTTTGCTTTTCTGGCTTTTTGTCACGTCGCCGATAACAGCGGCATTTGCTGTATTCGTTACAAGTAAAGCCGTCAAAAGAGTTATAATACCTACTTTTTTAAATTTACTCATGATTTTTTCTCCTTTTCGCTTATTATTAAGCAGAATTACAAACGTTTTGTTTGATCCTGCTTCTTACTCAGTTCTTTTTCTAAATCTAAAGTCTGATCTGTGGCTAGTTTCAATGTTTTCTCTCTGATCTGATACTCATAGACATTGTCACTCAGCACTTCATCTGAATTTACACAAGTTTGATTCACCTGCTTTACCATGTCCGTTAATTCCCGGATACTATCATACTGGTCTTTAGGAACAATAATGATCTCATGGATCGAGGAAGGAAGAACATAATAATCTCCACCAACCACTTCTCCGATCTGTTCTCTGACCGTTGGCGACATGATCACAGCAGCACCGTTGATTTTTTCACGGTTGGTAACAATCCACATACCGCCATCAACCGGCATCTGGTCTTCCAGCATTTTTCTGGCTTCGGCTTCACTTACACCAAAATCACGGCTGAAATCCCCCACCATCATATCCAGCATCATGGATGCGCCTGTACGTATATAAGCCTCTTTGCTTATGTTATTAAGTGCTGCATCATCAAGATCTTTTGCCGTCACACCCATGCTCTTCATGAGCTGATTTGTAATTGTAATGGTGCCGACACCGTCTCCGCTTGTATATACTCTGACTGCATAATACACAGCCAGATCATTTTCGAGACGATGAGGTCTGGAAGATAAAAACTCTGTATTATCGGCAGCATTACATACACGTGGAATGATCTGCTCTTTTACCGTTTCAAATTCTGAAATATGAGATACGACATCCAAATACTCCGGTTCGATTTTAGCACTGCTGATTGTTTCCGCACAGGAGACCATAATACGGTCTATACTCTGTCCCTCTCGGTAACTCTCATAGGCCCGGTTAAGATAGATCTGCGGTGAGGCCGTCTCTTCTTCTCTATGAACACGCAGTGTATCCAAAATGACATTGTTATTTTTAAGTGTTTTTGTCAATTCGACATCTGCGTTTTCATATTCCGGAGGCAGATATTTGAGAATATTATCCTCAACATATTCCATAAATTCTGAATAATCCATCATATCACTTTTCACCTTCCTTTGATCTCTTCTCTTCTTTTTGTTTCGTCTCCAGCTCTTTCAGTTTTGACGCATACATCTGCAGACGCTTTCCTAATTTGTTATTCATTGAAAAATCATATGTCTCGTTAATCATTTTTCTCATCCTTTCCAATATGTTTAAAGATCAGTTCCGCAAGCCAGTCGCTTCCGGACTGCGTATTCCTGTTTATTTCTGAAACACTTTTATAGACAAGCGGCTTCTGTCTCCACAATGAAATCTTCCTTCTTACAATCTGAAAAAAGGTCATTCCATTTTTCTTATAAAAGCCGCACATTCCAATCACGACAATTACCGGCATAGTCAGAGTAACCGCAAGGTTCAATATCATTTTAAATTTTAATGTTAAAATTAAAATGATGCCGCAGCCGACCACGATTGCAGCCACTCCAAAAAAGCATTCCCGAAAGGTCAAGCCTTTCCAAAATTCATTTTTGTATCCGGCCACGTCTTCGTTGATATTTCGATTCATTTCTCCACCTGCCTTTACAGATTAAATGCTTTTTGCATAAGACTGTCTACCGTTTTTACACTGGCTGAAATTGTTGACATTTTCAAGCAGTAAACCAACATACGTACAATAGCCTCTTCTGACTTTATGGAAATCGTTTGTATGAAATTACTGCTGAGTGACAACACCACTGCAATTAAAGCAGCAGAAAATACCGTTCCCAGAAAACTTCTGACATAAGCATAGCCTGTCTGGGATACCTGGCCGCCTGCCGCTATTGTGGAGAGTGCAATTCCGCAAAAAGGTGCTAACATATACACTTTCATTGTGCGGAGCAGGATTGGCTGTATCAGGAAAAAAGCACAGGCAAGTGTGAAAAAGAAAAACACAATGGATGTAATAAAACACAGCATTACTCCATTGTTCCCTGAGGATATATCTTCGTAAATCTTTGCTCCGTCAAAGAAAAAGCCATAATCTTTATCTCCACTGATTAGTTCTGCAAGAAGTCTGGCACACCGGAATAGTTTTGGCATCATGGTAAGGGCAAGGCTCATAACATTCGCCACGACAACCAAACGAAACATCATTTTGATTACAGTAATAAACGTCATGTTGCTCTTTAGATCAACACTTTCCCTGCAGTATCCATACACAAAAAACAACACAAGAAGTGTACTTGAAAGTGCATTGAATGTTGTATACAATGACTTTACTTTCTGCCAGATTTCTGCATACTCATCTCTGGTAATGTTGGCCGTCAAAAGAGAATTTGCCACTTTCAATAAGGCATTCCAGATATAACCGGCGCTTTCAAAAAAGGCTTCCCCGCTAAAGAAGTCTCCCAGATTACTGATCGTATCAAATATACTTAATGCATGGATCACCATAAGCAGAACGTCCTTTCTTATCCTAGGTGTAGAGTTTTACTAGTCCGGGAACGATCATCATTCCCAAACCGCCGGCCGCTTTTAAACCACCCTCTGTTAAATCCGTAGAGTTGCGGCTGGAAATTGCCGAGAATAAACTCATACATCCATATCCAAAAAGCAGTCCACCAAGTCCTTGAATTATCGTAAGCCCTATAGTTACAAGAAGGGATACTTTAGAATCAAGATCTTTTACAATCTTATCCTCCTTGTCGCCCGCATATACGGCACAGGGAATCAGCAGATTGCAGTAAAGAAAGCATCCTGCTACTGCCACTATGTTTCTAATTTTTTGTTTCATGTTGATTTTCTCCTTTCAATGAAAAGAGGCCGGACAGATCAAAATCTGACCAACCTCTCTTTTTGATACTTTAATTATTCTGCAGCATTAAAACTTGCCTTTGAGAAGTTTTTTGTAGGCTTTGATCTTCTTTCTCGGAACATCAAATTTAATCTTCTTATGGCATTTTTTGAAGGCTTTTCCTTCAATCTTTGTCAAGGCACTGCTCTTGATATTGACACGTTTTAATTTACTGCAGTTAAAGAATGCTTTTTTCGCAATCTTCTGTACCTTAGTTCTCAAAGTGATCTTCGGAAGTTTTTTACATCCTTCAAATGCACTGGTACCGATACTGGTCACGCGCTCGCCGCCGCTTACCTGAGTAAGACTTGTACAATGGTAGAACATGTATTTCGGTACACTTCGAAGGTTTTTCGGAAGTTCAATCTTTTTCAAGGCAGAGTCATTTGCAAAAATACGATAACCGACAGTGGCCATCTTAATATCCGATGCAAAGACAACACGTGTCATCTTCTTACATTTTTCAAAGGCACTCATCTCAATCTTTAAGAGTGTTTTTGGAAGAGTAACATTTTTCAGTCCGGCATTAAAGAAAGCTCTCTTCTTGATCACAAGAAGTCCATCATTGAATTTGATCGCTGCCAGTTTGGTACAGTTCTCAAAAGCACTAACTCCAATACTCTGCAGCGTACTCGGACAGGTAAAGGATGTCAGATTAACACAGTCTTTGAATGCTTTGTTTCCGATGGTTACAAGTCCTTTTGGAGCAAGGCTGACTTTTGTCAGGTTACTGCAGCCTTCAAAAGCACTGTTTCCAATGGTCGTTACATTTCCCGGGATGGTAACTGTGCGGATCGTCTTATTATTCTTAAAAGCATTATCTCCGATGGATGTGATCGGATAGGCTTTCCCATTGAGATATATCTCATTCGGAATGACTACATCTGTCACACCATTCAGATCCGAAATGGATACAGAAATGGTTCCGTCCGGATTTTTTGTAATCTTATAAGATACGTTACCATACTTAAAGATGGCTGAACTTCCGCTGTTTAAGGCTTCCAAAATGGCTTTCTGCTGATCTTCGGTAAGACCGGAAGCATTTACCTCTTTGATTGCCTGGATGATCTCTTCTTTATCCGTCTTTGTCAACGTAGTATTGCTTTCCAGCAATTTTTCGATGTATGTCTTATCCTCATCTGTCAACGAGTTGGATGTCAGACGTGCGATCAAGGCCGCCTTTTCTTCCTCGGAAAGCGTAGACTTGTTGATCAGGTCAATGATCTTGGAAAGATCGTTGGTAACAGGAGAATTTGCTGGCTTCCACTCTGCTGTAATTGTGGTGTCCTTTGTAATTTCATAACTCTTTAAAACCTCTTTTTTAGTAGTGGTTTCGTTTAAAAGTTCTTCATTGATTTTCCAACCTTGGAAAGTGTAGTTTTCCTTTGTTGGTACTGCTAATGAAGTGATATCCAGCGTAGGATTCTTCCAGTCGGCTGTCAATGTCATATCTTTTGTCAATGTGATGGAATCACCGGCTTTATAATTTCTTCCCGCTGCATCTTTCCAGCAAGAGAATGTTTTTTCCAGGGTAAGCTGGTTTAACTGGGTATCATCACTGGTTACCGTCACTTTATAGCTTGGTGCCTTTGGTGCTGCCGGCGCAATATAAGTTGGATCTGACCATGTGGCTGTCAATGTCGTGTCCTTGGTCAATGTGATAACATCTCCCGGCTTGAATGAGTTTCCGTCACTGTCTTTCCAGCAGGAGAATGTTTTCTCCAAGGTAAGCTGGTTTAACTGTGCATTATCACTGGTTACCGTTACTTTATAAGTTGGTGCCTTTGGTGCTTTTGGCACAGTATACGTTGGATTGCTCCAGGTAGATGCTGCAGAAAAATCCGCATCCGCAGCTACCACTTCGCCCGGCTGATAGAGGGTTCCATTTACATTCCAGCCGTTAAAAGATTTCGCTTTGATGGCCGTATCGATCGTTGCGTTTTCATTTGCAATCGTCACGGTATACTTTTCAGCCGTTGGAGTTTTAGGCACCGTCACATTTGCCGGATACCAGTGCGCTTTACACGTAAGAGATGGATTGGTTTTGAAATCTAATCCATAATGATCGAAACAGGACTGCATATTTAAGAACTGCAGCATTTCGCCTACTCCGGCATTAAAGGCAAGATTTGACCCTTGTGTCTGAATAAACAAAAAGCCGGGGATTTCCCATACATTGAACGGAGCATCTACATTCTGGGTATTTCCATCAAACGAGGCTCTTATTGTTTTACTCATACCAATCTCACTTGGCACAGGAAACAAGCCGCTGAAATCATATACTTTCTGAACATCTGCGCCACTTGCATTGGCATCTCCTTTGGTGTAAGTAACCGTTGCATGTGGAGTACGGAAATATACATTGATATCCGCATGATGATCCATCATGTACTCTACATAGTTCATACGTACACCAAACCATACAGACTGTGCATCGATATAATTCCAATTTTCATTTTGCGCAGAATTTAATTCTGTAGCTGCATCCAACGTCTGTCCGGATGGTGCCGGTCCGTCTTTCATCACGGTAATGGCGCCGGATCCCCCATTTCCATTTACTGTTGCTTTTTCAAACACAACCCCTAACGGTTTGGTCAATCCCACATGACATCCAACAACCGGATATCTCGAAGAATCTGAGGATCCTTTGTACGTATAGTTCAAACCTACTACAGCGGATGCGCCTTTGCACGTGCCGGAACTTGTATACACGTCCCACTGAATGTTTCCAAAACGACAGGATGTTGTCTGCGTCTTATCAAATCCTTTGGCACGAATTGTCAAAGAACCCACTTCATTTCCATCGATAAACTGATGAACGGTAAAAGTTCCTTCCGTTGCAGATACGTTGTTGGAAACCGCCTTTGCTTGTGTCGGTGCGAGTATTAACAGTAATGCAAACGTTAATACGCACGTGATCGTTTTTAATGCTTTCATTTTTAACTCCTTTATTATGTTGCTTGGTTTACAGTTACTCTATGATTAAACGAGACCTCTCCTGGGTCAGGAGAAGCCTCGTGAATTTTCGCATCAAAAAAGAGCCCTAAAAGGCTCCTTCGATGCTTTCTATATAAAGTTTTGAAAAAGAACGTGGCAGAATTTCTTACATTTCTACCAATTATAGTGTAACACATCTCAAAAGTATCATCAAGTGTCACTTAGTATCACTTTTTTTTCGCCTGCCGCTTTGGGAAACTTTCTGCTTGTCTCATCCTATCCCATCCAATCTGATCATTAGTATTAAAAAAAGAGCTTTTCGCTCTCAAGCCGCAGGAAAATCCAACTTTGGGATCAACTGCATTAAGTTCCTACACTTCTACCGATTATAGTGTAACACATCTCAAAAGTATCATCAAGTGTCATTTAGTGTCACTTAGTATCACTTTTTTTCGATTTGGTTCGATGAAATCCTGTTTTCCCATTTATATTTTATCCATTGATTTTTCAGTTTGTATCTGTGTTGCTGACTTCTGTTTACATTTTTCAAGTAAATCAATTCCAAACAGAGAATATAAAAATGAGCCTACAGTTCACCTCTGATTTTTTGCCGCCAAGAAAATAGTCATATTATTTTTAGAATTTCACAGAAAGGAGGACATACATATGAAGAAAGTACTGAACTTGAAAGATAAGAATTTCAAGAAAAAAGTTATTGCTACTTTGATTACCATTTTAAGCATTCTTGCTATTCGTGTCGATTGCCCGTACTTTGATGGTCTTATAATCATCGTAACATGGCTTATTGAGCTATTCTAATCTTTCACCATCACAAGGCTAACGTTTCCAAACGTTAGCCTTGTTGTATAAGCTACTTGCGCTGATACGAAAATTTAATTCCTGCTGCTTTAAATGCAGCAGCTGTTTTACTCTGTGCTTTACTGTTTCTGCCAACTACCTTAACTTTCACTTTCGAACATTTTTTGATTGTTCCTGACGAAACATTACTCAAATTTAAGGATGTTATCGTCACTTTTTTCAACTTTTTACATTTGAAAAACGTATTCTTGGAAAGCTTTTTCACGTTAGCCGCCTGAATTGTTACTGTCTGCAGCTTTTTTAAGTTAGAAAATGCTTTCCCGTCTATCTTTCTGACCGTATAACTGATTCCATCTATCTTAATGGCATTGGGAATTGTAATCTTTTTAACATTTTTCCCTTTTACAATGGTAGCATTTCCGTCATTGTCCGTTCTGTACTTAAATTGTGAAGTACTTCCTCTAACCGCTTTGTAATCAACATTTCTCAACGAAGAATTATATTCTGTTTTTGGAACGGAAAACCCAGATGAATTACTCGGTTTTGATGGTGCAATATATGGTTTTACCACAAGCTGGCTGCTTTGCTGCACAGTTGGCGTTTTTGTTGGCTGCACAGTGGTTACTGGTGTTGCCGTTGGTTGCACGGTAGGTACTGGAGTTGGTTCTTCCGTTGGCTGTACCGTCGGTGTTGGGGTTGGAGTAGGTTTGATTACTACATCAAACTCTCCTACTCTATTTATTCCAACATTTACAGAAATTCCGTTATATCCCCAACTTGTATCTGTTGCTTTTTTTGCAGTAAATGTTCCATCTTCATTATCTTGAAAGTAAGAATCATCGTAAAGATATCGAACTACTTCATCGTCATCAACATAACCTGCAAGATCTTTCTTTACATCGATACTGTCACCGACCATGATATTATATTCTTTATTAACACAATAATCATAGTTCTTATCTGTTGTCAAAATGAGCCCCTGCATTTCATCTGTATAGGTTTCATATGACATCCAAAAATATCCGTCCTTTGACCAAAATGGCCCCCACGAGTTTTTACAAAGCCATGCTCCATTTCTGCTTGGTTTTATCAAAAAATTATCCTTAGAGTAATTATCATCCCAGCCTACGATCTGGATTCCATGATTTGTATATTTTTCTGCCGTTGGATTATTGTAAGAATAAACAGGCAATGTTGTGTTGTAATAATAATCATAAACAATGTAACTAGTTACCACCGATCCACACTTGCTTATAATCTCTTTCGTTCCTTGAATATCTCCTGCAGGGACTTCATATGCTCGTTTGACCTTATACTTGTAATTTATTGCACGGTCATACCAGGTACCAAACGTTGATCTATCCGTAATCAACGTGATTGGCATTTCTGTTTCATCAACAAATCCGTATCTGTGCATTCTCCACTGACTTGGTTCTCCACTGCCCCCATTCATGTTCTTAATGATTTCATCATAAACATAACAAGAACTGTTTGGTCCAGCTTGATCCTTATAACATGATGTTAAAAACGCAATCTGCATATCTGAAATATCCACTGAACTGTCTGCCTGGCCGGTTTTGATCAGCGACGTTTCTACGGCAGAGGCTAACGCATACGCATAACAGATTCCATAACTTCCCTGATCCTTTGACATGGTAACTCTTCCGGTTCCTCTTGGATCATAAGAAGAGTCATTGACATCAATTGTATACGTGTCCTTTGAAGCTGCAGATACTTCTGCTTTCGGCATACATGGTATGCCTGTTATTATCATTACTGCTACAAGCAGCATAGAAATTCTTTTCTTTAACATAATGGATTCCTCCCCTCATTTACCTCGTTTTTGATTTATTCTTTTCTGATCGGATTTCCCTCGAACGTTTAATAAAATCATAGGTTGACATTTCTTCCTGAACAGTCATTTCCCGATCGATCACAAGGCCGTCAATACATTTCTCATATACAAATTTTTTGATATCTGACATTCGATTGGTCTGATAGTATTCTACCAAAAGTCCTGTGAATGTCTGCCGTTCCTTTACCGGTATGGCAATAATGCCCTTTCCGTTCTGTATCATTATCTGATTGGCACATAACTGAGCCGTTCTTTTATTGCCGTCTGTGAACAACTGGCTTCGCATGAGATAAAGCATCAACGTAATGGATTTATCTGTCACGCAGTAGTGGGATAAGATCTCTTTGATTTCTCCCTGTACAATCTCCTCATCCGGAATTGCCGGTTTCCATTCCGTACCACCGATAGAAACTTCTGAATTGCGGAGCATTCCGGCATTCAAAACAATTCCTTCTTTTCCTACTTCATGGTTCATCTGCTTAATATATCGAAAATCAAGTGGATAATCGATGGAATCAAAAAGGAACTCCCAGGAATGTTTCAGGTTACGCACCTTTACAATGTCATCTTCTTTCTTGCCATCTAGTTTCATTCCTTCCACAATCGTCTGGGTTTCCGGAAACGTGAACGGTACACCTTCCAACATGGCTTCTTTCCAGATACTGTCCACCAAATTTCTTTTAGCATAAAATATATTTTCTTCCTGCGTCATGTTATATTTATCTGTAATATTCATTTTTTTACCCCCTTTGAGTATGTCAAAAGTATGCTATTTTGACATACTTTGTATGCCATTCGTATGTCATTTTGACATACTTTTCTATGTCTTTTTTATTGTTTCTTTTCATTTTCCCCGCTGAGTATGCCAAAAGTATGCCATTTTGACATACTTTGTATGCCATTTGTATGTCATTTTGACATACTTTTCAGAAAATGTCAAATTTATGCTACAACATCATATCGGCAAGAAGATCCATGTCTATCTTATCTGCCGGGTCCATTTCCGGTTCCTCTTCCCCAAACGGTTCTTCCTCTGGCTCCGTTTCTTCCGGAAAATCTTCACGTTCCTCATCGAGATCCGTTTTTTCTCTCTGCAGAAACTGGGATGCATCCCCCAGACATTCTTCGATTGTTGTTTCAATCATTTCTTTCATTTTGCCCTGCAGTTCTGTCTTTAGGGTTTCCCGGACAATGTCCGCAATGCTTTCTGCCAGAAACGGATCAAGATTGGTTCCGGATGCAAAATTTTTTAATGCCATCTTGATGTAGCCGTTTTGATTCCGCTTTTTTTCTAAGTTTTCCAGCAATTCTTTATCTTCTTTGAAGTCCGTGTTAAACCGGACCGATATTCGTTTGATCATGATGTTTCACTCCTTTGCATATCCTCGCAATATTCTCTCCAAATCTTTCGTTTGTTCCCTCGTGTAATCACGTTCCGGGAAGTTGTGAAAGTTGTTCTTTGGCTGCTTTTTCTGCACCGGTTTTGATTCACTGCCGTCGGCAGTTTCCAGCGAAAGCTGATTTAGTTGATCATTGTGCATCTGCTCCAAGGCTTTATACAACACCGTGACCATGTATGCCGTCTGGTGCTTGATTCTTGTTTTCTGGCTCTTGTACTGACAGATTGCATAACACAAATGTTTCCAGCTTAACTTTGATATTTTGCTGATCACTACCTGACTTGGCTTTTCTTCGCCGGCAACCTTAATCGGCTTTCTGGTGTTAAACAGGTCGTAAAGTATGTACAACAGGGAATCCACGTCTTGTTTTCCCACTTTTTCCGGGTTCTTCTCCGCATAAGCATACAATTTTGCGAACTCAAGCTGTTCCTCGATTTCCTGCAGTGTGTATGCTTCCAGTCCATCCGATCCGTCCTCTGTTAAACTTTTATTATTGATGGATGGATAGATATTATATATATTACTAGTATTCTCTGATGTATTCTCTGTATGTGTGGTCATTTTTGACCATAGGGTCTGTTCATTTTTGACCATAGGGTCAGGTCGTTTTTGACCATAGGGTCTGTTCATTTTTGACCACACCTCTGAATCATCTGAATTTTCGGCCTTTTCTTCAAATTCTGTCTTGTTCGGTTCTTCCGGAAGATTTTCTTTTTTCAAATTTTCCGGATTTTCCTTGACATTTTTCTTATCCTTTGTTATCATTGGCTCATAGTCCAAATCGTTTGACTTTGTCTTCGGATAAGTTAAACCAATGAGCACTGACGGAATCAATTCAATGAATAGGACATTATTTTGCACGTATCCATTTTCGTTGATTTTTCGGAAGTGCTTTTTTATTACTCCTATTTTTTCTAAATGTGACAATGCCCTTTGAATGGATGATCTGGCACATCCATAGGTATCTTCCATCTGGCGGTAGCTGAAATAGATCATGTCGTACTTATATTTCTTTCTCAGCACTTCATTTCCCTGTTCGTCAACATCCACCACCGGACGGTACCAGTATACTATATCAGAAAGGATTCTCTGCGCTAGCGCATATGGCTTTCCGGCTTCCGTCCGGATTGTATCATTCCACGCATGAGGAATGATACTTCCGGTAAAGTTAATCATATGCAGTTGATCGGTTACGTTACTTCCACTTGAATATCCCATATTGTTCTCCATTTCCTATTTTAATCTGTTTGCAGATAAGATTTCAAATCCTCTCGCGTTGCAAAAGATATCATCGTTGATCTCGATTCCGTTTCTTAATTTTCCGGCATAATTCTTGATCACAGAAGCACCGCCTCCGCAAATCAGTATGCTTCCATTCAGTTTGGAATCGATCAGTTTCAATACGTCCTTTGCATAAAATTTAATGATTTCTTTGACAAAAGTCACCTGATTCGGATTCAAGGAGCAGCTTTCTTTCTGCATAATACATTGAATATCCTCTTCATCAATCTTTTCCTGAAATTTGGCAAGAAAGTTTTTGCTGACAAGATCAATACAGTCAAGCGTTCCTTTTTTGTCCTGTGAAAAACATTCGTTGTAAAATGGTCTGCCTTTCCGGTATGTAATGACATCGATCGTTCTGGATCCGATATCAACCACCGAGATTGTTTTATCTTTATATTTGTCCAATTCTTTTGCAAGAACCGGAAGTCCCTGCGGATAAACATGTACATCTTTTAATTCAATGTGATACTTTTCTCCCTCATAAGAAAAGTTCAATGTTTTCTTTTTTAACAAATATTCCTTGAATTGATCCTTTTGTGCGGAAAAGAACGAGTAAGGAAGTCCTGCGGCAAGAATCACATTTTTGGCTTCTGTCATTCCGTTACATTTCAATTCTTTTGCCAGACTTACCAGGGTCAGGTTGTAATACTCATCTGTTTTTGTTTTATCAGACGGATGTTCATTCCGAATCTGACCCACTACAAATGTCCGGTTTTTCAGTTCCAAAATATCTTCCATAAAAGGCGGTTTGATTGGAAGTTCTTCCACTCCGCTTTTGAAGATGGTACCTGCACTTTTGATGTACCCATATCCATGATCTACTCCAATGATGATGTTATTTCCCATTTTTTTCATAGTCCAAAATCTCCTTTGTCTGTTATTTTTAATTGTCCCGGAAGAACGGCTTCTCTGCCTTCCATCTTCACTTCCTTTTTTGCAACCGTAGTTGTATTCTTTAATTTGGCCAACTGCCGGTTGGTATAGCTCGAATCATAGATTTCACATACATCCTGCAAGGCTTTCTTTTTCAGTCTTGCCAGTTTTGAATGTGAAATATCTAAGCGCTGCTCTATGTACTCCCATTTTTCTTTTTTCCGGTAAATCCGGATAAGTACTTCTTTCGAGAGTGGCGGAAGTGTTGCCAGAACCAGCCTCAGGCGGTGATTCTTTTCAATCCGTACCAGATTAAGCCGATAACTGTATGTCAAAGAATCAATCTGTTCTTCCAGTATTTTTTTTGTCATTGATAATACATTTCCTAAATCGCGTTTTTTTCCAGAGGAACCTCCACCCTCTGTATCATAGCGGATACTGCTCTGAACCGTTTCGATGATGTCTTTCTCGATTTCCGCTCTCTGGCTCTCAATCTCTTTGATCTCGGCCAATAGTTTTTCAGATTCAATCTGAAGATTTTTTTTGACATCCTCTTCGCTTTCCAGAAACAAGATTATTTCTTCTTCCGCAATCATAACTATCCCCGCCTTTTTATTAAGAAAATGGCATCTCTGAATTTCCCACCATTTCTTCTATGTTTGTAAAGTCTTCTGTTACATTTGATGCTTGGGTTTCCCCGGCAGGAGTTGCCTCAATAGGTGTGGCTCTTTTGGTATCTCCAAACTCCACTTTCTCCGTTATCACTTGATAACTATACACTTTTTCGCCGTTTTTATTGGTATAATTGTTATTCTGTGCTCTTCCGACGATCAAAATGCGTGAACCTTTTTGAAAGTATTTTTCCAAAAAATCTGCCTGCTTTCCAAAACTGATACAATGGAAGTAGTCTGTTTCCGGTCCATTTCCACTTTTAAAAGAACGATTTACGGCAATGTCGTATTTCGCGAAATTTTTGCCCTCCTGATTGATTGTAATTTCAGGATTTCTCGTCATATTTCCTAATAAAATGATTTGATTCATAATCTGTCTTCCTTTCCTCAATTATTTTGCTTCCGAGATCAATCACATATTTCTGTCTCTCATCCTCGTAAACTATGCTATTTTCTTCTTTTTTTAAAAAACCATACCGTTCGTAAGCAATGATGGAACTTAATCTTACGTAGAAAGTTAAATGCTCCATAAGCAGTTTCATACACTCAAATTCTTCCGGAGTGTAGGTATCTCGTTTACTTTCGAACTGATAGCGGTCATTTACTTTTAATATGTTTTCAGCGTCATCCGAAATATAGTATTCCGTCATACTGAAACGCTGCTCAAACTCTTTTATTGTGTTTGTGTAACTGCTTAATTTTTTCTCTGCTTCTTCCAGACTTTCAAACTCATCCACAACGTGTTTTACCGGAAGTGATTTTTTTGAGGCATATCCACAATCAATCAATGGGTACTGTTTAATAAGTACACCTCTTGAGCCTTCCCATATTTTATACATGGTAATCCTTCCTTTCTTTAGATTGTAAGCTGCGCCTTATAGGCATTATAGTGTTCTTTGGAACCATATCTTTTAAACTCATAACCAACCAGATCTCGATTATTCTGAATCAATTTTGCAATCGACGCATTTGCAATGCCGTCTTTTGCCATTCCCTGCATCAATATCCGTAATCGAAGAGACTGCGAATACTTTTTCAATAATTGCTTTCGGAGCGGATCGTACTGATCTTTTAACTTCGCTCCGTTGATCTCATATAAAATCGTATTCTGTGAGTATCCAGCCAGTTCACTGATATCTCGGATGGAAATACCGTCTTTTAACATCCCGCTTATCAATACTCTGTCCTTGAACTTAATGTACTTCATTCTTCTCACCTCCTGCATTACTTTTGTTTAATAACTCTTGGGGTAGGTATATTTTGTCAGAAATAAATCCTTCTTCAAGATACGGTTGTTCCCCCGTTTCTAATGTGTAGTAAACTTTTACAGAATCCATTTCTTTTTTTGTATAAACCATTCCGCCATCTTCTTCCTTTACAAAAAAGACGTAATATTCATCTTTTTGTTCAAATGAATAGATATACTGTCTGCTTGTGGACGGATGGCTGAATACAATAAAAAATAGAAAAGCAAATCCCACAAACCAAATCAGACAAATTTTGATATAACTCATCTTTTCTCCTTTCGTTTTCTTTCCTGTCTTTGCTTTTTACAAAAACAGGAAAGATTTTTGATTAGATTTTAGTCTATCATTTGAATGATACAACCATAATCTCCTGCACGGTAAATGTTAAATTCTTTAGCATGTTTTGAAAATGTTCGTTTGGTATCATCATAAATATTTAACCAGTAATTAAAGGTAACCACTTTTTCGTAGTGCTTTCCAATTTCAACGTCATTTCCTTTTACTAAGTAAGCACTGTACTCACCATCTTCTACGAAATGAAGCATTTCTGGAACAACACCTTTATCACCTTTACATCCAACTAATACCAGTGCGGCAATATCACTTTCACCAATGAATATTTTTTCTGCTTCCTTATAAGACTTCATAATTACCATCCTCTCTGTTTTTTGGAATAAAAAAAGAAGTTATGAAAAGAATTTTACTCTCTTCATAACTTCAATTTTTTCTTATTTTTGAAGTTGAAAAAGAATGTATTTCTTATTCACAACTTCATTTTACAACTTTCCAAAAAATTGGGACATTTTTTCAGAGACATTTTAATGCTGCTTTCATGCCTCGAAAAGTCGCCTTTTTCTTACCCAAACAGTGCCATAAAAGTTCCTCTTGCAAAAAAACTGAGGCAGAACATGATTGTTCCGGCTACCAAAACACCGCCCATGCAGGCGAGGACACTTTTCTTGAATCCCATGTCAAGAATACTGGCTGCAAGGGTTCCTGTCCATGCGCCGGTTCCCGGAAGAGGAATACCAACAAAAAGAAGAAGTGCTACAAACAGTCCCTGTCCTGCTTTCTCCTGCAGTTTCTTACCGCCCTTTTCCCCTTTTTCAAGGCAGAAGGTGAAGAATTTGCCGATAACAGGCTTGTCTGAGCCCCAAACAAGAATTTTTCTTGCAAACAAATAAATAAATGGTACCGGAATCATATTTCCGATTACGGCAATCAGGATGGCAAGCCAAAGTGGCTGTGCGTCCCAAAGTACGGCGTAAGGGATCGCTCCACGGAGTTCAATGATAGGAACCATTGAGATCAATCCTACAAGTATCATTTTCTTTAACATAATTATTTTCCTTTCAAATTGCTTTTTGATTTTGTTTCTTTATGACTATTTGGGGATTTTTACAATTTCTATCGAAATCTCGCCATTTGGCAAAAACTCCATCCAGGCATAGGTGCATTCAAAGCCACTTTGGCGCGGGCGCGAAATGCTGCCGGGATTGAGAACGGTCATCTGACTGCTCTGCTCGACAAAAGGCACATGTGTGTGTCCGTAAAGAACAACGTCTGCCTCATTTTGAAGTGCCCAATATTTCAATATATCAACGCCACGCTCGACATGCTGGTTGTGTCCATGTGTCATTGCGATCTTATGACCATGCAGACGGAACACATTTTCCGTGCGCAGGCTCGAATACGTGTCACAATTGCCGCGAACCAGATAAACCGGCCCTTTCACCATAAGGCTGAGTTCCTCAGCGGCATCTCCGACATCACCGAGATGAAATAATCCGTCGATCTGATCCTGATTTTTTCGAATGATGTCGTACATCAAATCATTTTTTCCATGTGAATCACTAAAAACGATGTATTTCGCCATTTTTTCCTCCCACGTTATGCCTGTTCGTTTAACTTTTCAACCATCTTGCGAAGTGCGATACCACGGTGGCTGATCTTATTTTTCTCCTCCGGCAGCAATTCTCCGGTTGTGCAGCCTCGCTCCGGCAGATAAAAGATCGGATCGTAACCAAAGCCATGCGTGCCTTTTGGTTCGTGAGCAAGTTTGCCTTCGATCACACCTTTGGTCGTGATGACATTGCCGTCCGGATACGCACAGGCGATCACACAGACAAAACGTGCGTCGCGCTTTTCTTCCGGCACGCCTTCGCAGCGTTTGAGAAGGTCGGCATTTTTAATGTCATACGACGTGTCTTCGCCGAGATAACGTGCCGAATAGATTCCCGGCTCGCCATTCAGATAATCCACTTCAAATCCGGAATCGTCTGCCAAAACCATCTCGCCGGTCATTTCGCAGATTGCCTTCGCTTTGATGATGGCGTTTTCCTCAAAAGACGTTCCATTTTCCTCGATCTCTGTATGAATATCAAGGTCTTTGAGAGAAAATACATCGTAGCCTTCTCCCAAAATCTGTTTAATTTCCACAACCTTTCCTTGGTTGTGTGTTGCAAATATCAATTTTTTTCCCATTTGTTTCATTCCCTGTGTAAAAATTTAGGTCATTTTTTGACCCTAATACGACTAGTATATATGTTGTCCCCAAAAAGTGCAAGCCCTTTCGGTATATTTTTCCTATTTTTGCTGATCCTTAGCCGGTCGTCTCGGCGGTTTAATTCCCATATATTGGTAAAGGTAAGTTTTCATCATACCATTATAAATCTTGCGGTTTTTATCCGCCTTTTTGCCGATCATTTTCTGGGCTTCCTCATAACCGCTCAGGAGGAAAAATGACCACGTGTCATTTTCTTTGATGATCTGGCCGATGCTGCGGTACAGCATTTCCATCTGTTTTTTGTCGGAAAGGCGCTCGCCATATGGTGGATTGGAAACGACAAAACCATATTTTTTCGGCGAGCTGAAATTGATGATGTCACGGCGTTGGAAATGAATCTTGTCTTCCACACCGGCAAGCGTCGCATTGGCACGCGCCATTTTAAGCACTTCATCGTCAATATCATAACCCTGTATCTGCACTTCAGCATCTTCGCAGACCATATCCTGTGCCTCTTCCACGACACCGTACCATTCTTTTTTCGGAATGAGGTTGTCCCATTCTTCGGACAAAAATTCGCGGTTTAATCCCGGCGCGATCTGGCATGCGATCATAGCCGCCTCGATTGGGATCGTACCACTTCCGCAAAAAGGATCGACAAGAATGCGGTCTTTCTTCCACGGTGAAAGTAAGAGCATCGCCGCCGCCAGCGTTTCCGTCACTGGCGCCGGTGCGGTGTATTTGCGGTAACCACGTTTGTGCAGCGACACTCCTGTCGTATCAAGAGATACGGTCACGATATCTTTCATAATGTTAATACGAAGTGGATAGGCGGCCCCGTCTTCGGCAAACCAGCTGACTTGATACGTCCGCTTGAGGCTTTCCACCATCGCTTTTTTAACAATGCGCTGTATGTCCGATGGACTGAACAATTTACTATTGACGGAGGTTGCTTTTGTCACCCAGAATTTTCCATTTTCAGGGATGTAACGCTCCCATGGAATCGCCTTACAGGCTTCAAATAATTCATCAAATGTCTCCGCCTTAAATTCTGCCACTTTGAGCAGAATACGCTCCGTCGTGCGGAGGAAAATATTTCCACGGCAGATTCCTTCTGCGTCTGCCAGAAAGGTGACTTTTCCATTTTCCACTTTTGAAATTTCATATCCAAGGTCGTTGATCTCGCGTTTTAATACCGCTTCCATGCCAAAATGGCAGGGCGCGATCAACTCAAATATTTCTTTGCCCATCGTACTCTTTTTTTCCTTTCTTTTTCCAAATCCGGTAGCTTTCGAAGCCGCCGGCAATGCTTGCCGCATGGTAGCCCAGCCGGTTCATTTCGCGGGCTGCGTACATGCTCTGGTTTCCGCGGTCACAGTAAAAGATCAAATACGTAAACTGGTGCCGCCACCCCTCTTTTTCCTTTTCCCATCGTTCGTACGGAATATTGACCGCTCCCTTGATGTGCTCTTCCTGATACTCTTCGCGTTCCCGTAAATCAATGAGAATCGTCCCTTCTCTTGCCTGCCACGAAGCCAGCTGACGGATCGAGATAATCGAAAAACTCATAGTATCACGTTCTTTTTCTTTTATTATATGCGGGTTTTCGACAAAATGTGACACTCCGCACGACCGCAAAAGAAAGGCCGCCTCCGGAATGGTGACGGCCCGTTCGTTTTTCATTTCTTACAGTCAGCACAACGGCTTAGTTGTCATGGTGACAATTGGAACTGTTCGTAGAATTGGAAGCATTTGATGCGTTTGATGAATTCTTAGAGCTGTTTTTCGAAGAATTCTGCGCACGGTTTTTTGCCTTATTCTTTGAACTGTTTGAGCTGTTTGTACTATTTGTACTGTTTTGATTTGAATCGTAATCGTCTAAAAAGTTTTTCGCCATTTTTAAACCCTCCTGTCAACAATGTTTTGTTACAGGAGATAGTATCTGCGATTTCCTATTTCTTATGCAATTCAAGCTTTTCCAACAGAACCAAATAATTCCATTTTTTCTTTTACTGTTGCTTTGATTGCCTCTGCTCCTGGAGCAAGAAGTTTACGAGGGTCAAATCCTTTTCCTTCCAGATCTTTACCTTCTTCAATGTATTTACGTGTAGCAGCCGCGAAAGAAAGCTGGCACTCTGTATTTACATTGATCTTGGACACGCCAAGGCTGATTGCTTTCTTAATCATGTCTTCCGGAATTCCTGTACCTCCGTGAAGTACGAGTGGCATTTCTCCTGTCAGCTGCTGAACAGCATCCAGCGTCTCAAAGCTGAGTCCTGCCCAGTTTGCCGGATATTTTCCGTGAATATTTCCGATTCCTGCTGCCAGCATCGTTACACCAAGGTCAGCGATCATCTTGCATTCTTTTGGATCTGCACATTCGCCGGCTCCGATAACACCGTCTTCTTCTCCACCGATGGAACCAACTTCTGCTTCGATTGACATTCCTTTTTCTTTACAGATAGCTACCAATTCTTTTGTCTTTGCCACATTCTCTTCGATCGGATAATGAGATCCGTCAAACATGATTGAAGAAAATCCTGCTTCGATACAAGCTTTAGCGCCTTCGTAGCTGCCGTGGTCAAGGTGAAGGGCAACCGGAACTGTGATATTCAGTTCTTCCAGCATACCATTTACCATTCCTACAACCGTTTTGTATCCACACATATATTTTCCGGCTCCCTCAGATACACCAAGGATAACCGGTGAATTGCACTCCTGTGCTGTGAGAAGAATGGATTTTGTCCACTCCAGGTTGTTGATGTTGAACTGACCTACTGCATATTTACCTGCTTTTGCTTTTTTAAGCATCTCTTCTGCTGATACTAACATCTTTCTTCCTCCATTTCATTTTTTATTTTTGGTCTGCTTACACAGACTTATCGTCCACAACATTTTTTGTATTTCTTGCCGCTTCCACATGGGCATGGATCATTTCTTCCAATTTTTGGTTCTTCGCGGCGGATCGTACCGGAATTTTTCTGATTGCGGTACAATTCTTTTCTGCGCTCTGCACTCAGGATCGAATCCCACTGTGGCAGTGTGTACAGCCATTCTGCATTGCAGTCTACCATATTATAATACAATTTTTCGCAGTCAATATCCAATGTAATCTCAGTATCTTTTTCCATCGTATCGATTGGATTTGGCTCTTTCAAACTATCATTGATTCCATCCAGGAAACCAACCATCATAGAAAGCGGTACTTCGTACTTCTCTGCCAGTCCTTCTACGGTTCCGGTCACAACTTCTGTCGGATTGGTCAAAAGTTTTTCATAAATGCCTTTTTCCAACTGGAAGTAATTGTTCCAAAGCTGCTCTCCTTCTTTTGAATTCTGCATTTCTTCACTATATGCGTACTCACGCCATTCTTGTAACAATGACATAATTTAATTCCTCCTGCGATCTTGCAATTTTCGTTAGGTATTCCCTTTTTTCATTGTATCACACTTTTTAATGACAAGCAATGATTTTCTTTTGGCATAAAAAGAGAGTTCCGCACGTTACCGTTTGGAACTCTCCGGGGGATTTATTATGCTGTAACTTCTAAGGAGTAACTGTGTTCTTCTCCTGCTGCATCCGTGATGATAACCGTGTGTGTTTTTCCAACTTCCAGATAAAGGTTAAGGGTGTATTTTGCATAACCCTTATACACTCCATTTCCCATGTCTTTCAATGGCAGTGTTGAAATCTTCTGGTCGACACCATCCACCGTAACCGACTGGATTCCGGAAGAAAAACTTGTCATTGCAATCTTTGACGGTGCATAGGTGGCTTTTGTCGTAACATTTGATCCCACTGGAGTTTTACCATTCGCCGCATAAATCGCACCTCCATAAACCGCTACTGTGCAATGGGACTGATTTTTACCATCTCCGACTTCATAGGTGGAACCGCCTGCTGTAATGGTTCCGCCATAAATGGTTACCTTAAGTTCTGACGGATTACTTGCAGAACCGCCACAGCCGATTCCGGCTCCATTTCCGCTCGATTTTGCAAAAATGCTGCCTCCGTAGATAACGATTTCACCACCGCCCTGGCCATTTTGTCCATCGCCAATTCCGGCTCCATTACTTCCGCCGATTGCTGCAACTAATCCGCTGAAAATAACAATCTTTCCAAGGCTTCCCGCTTCGGATGCCGTATCGCTTCCTGACGCACCGATTCCGGCTGCTGACTTACCTCCGGTCGAAACAAGACTTCCGTCTCCACTGATTGACAATTCACATCCCTGAGGCACTTCAATACCTGCTTTTTTCGCCGGTGCAGTAAGTTTCGTCGCCCCACTCAGCTGCAAATTGACTTTTGCATCGTTCGTAAGAGTGATCGGGCTTCCTGCCGTCGTCGTAATGATAACATTGTCAAGTACAATTGTGTGGCTTCCACCGGAAACCGTAATTGAATTTGCCGTCGATGTACTGTTTCCGCTAATTGTATACGCCCCAGTGTAACTCTGTTTCTCGCCGTCACCAATCGTATAGCCGTCTTCCTCGATCAAAATATTTCCTTCCGAAAGATCCAGCGTCTGTGTTGTCTCCGGTTTTTCCGGCTCCGTTGTCGGTGCCGCCGTTGGCTCTGTTGTTGGTGCCGTTGTCGGTTCTGTACTTGGTGCTGTGGTCGGTGTTGTAGTTGGCGTTGCCGTCGGTGTTGTAGTTGGCGTTGCTGTCGGTGTCGCCGTTGGTGTTGCTGTCGGTGCCGTTCCTTTCACCAAATTGATCAATGCCATAAATGCTGCTTTTGGCAGATAATTTTCATCAAACAGAGATGGATAATATGGTCCATCGTTCTTCTGTGTATTCAACCAGGTGTCGAGATCTGTCAGGTTCCAGAACGTAACACCGGTTACGTTGACATTGTTCGTATTTTTCTGCGTAAGTACAATATTCATAAATTTCGAATATGCATTTGCCAGTGTTTCCTGTCCGGATTCCGAATTATCTTTGCTTGCAAAATCCAATTCCGTAATCTGCACTTCGTAACCGTTTTGTTTAAACAGATTCAGTGCATTTTTGATATTATCACCATCGGAAACGCTCAAATTTGACTGATGCGCCTGCATGCCCAGACCATCGATGGTTCCGGCCGCTTTCGCATCTGCCAGATAATTTACAACTGCTTTCATCTGACCAGGCGAAGCCATTCCGACATAGTCATTATAAAACAGTTTCGCGCTGGAACCTGCGGCAGTCTGCGCTGCTCTCGCATATTCAAATGCTTTCGTGATGTAAGTATTGTCTTCTTCGCCAAAAATCGCTCCATAGAGGCTCTGCGTGCCGGTTCGCAGTTTACAGCCATTGTCATTGATTACCTCGTTGACAACATCGTAAGCATATACCACGCCCGGATACTTGGTCTCCGTATAGTTGATGATCTGCGTTATGTAACTCTGCATACGCTGAAGCATCGTTTCTTCGTCTACCAGATTGGTAATATTTGTCTTTGCCGTGCCATTCCCATCGTATTCCGTCTGATACCCCTCGCAGAAATACCAATCCGGTGTCTGCGAATACCAAACCAATGTATGGAAACGCACTTGCAGGTTATTTGCCTGGGCAAGGCTCAGACATTTATCAATAATTTCCGTGTTAATTACCGGCATACCGTCTTCCGATGCCATGGATTTTTCCTGATTCAGAAGGCTCTCCGGTTTCAATTCATCCCCAAATGTCACTCTGGTGTAATGATGTTTGATGAATTGAAGGATCTCATCATTTTTCAAATTGTAACTGTAAACTTCACATCCCATCGGAAACTCTGCGCTGTACGCCTCGCTCAGGCTTTCTGCTGCCAGCACTTTATCCAGATCCAGATGTTTTTCTGTTACCGAAATGTTGTCCACATAAAAATCATTTGCATAATTCTGCATTTCAAAATACATATGCAGCTGCTTTACATCACCCGGTGCTACAACCGTCGCTTCAATCTTTTTCCAGTTTCCGGTAGGGACTTTCAAGGACTGAATCGTTGTATAGCTAACATTTCCGGCGAGATCCTCGGCCTGCCACATGCAGTTGATCATACGGTCACCGCCTGCCTGATGTTTGACATAAGCTTCAATCGTATAGGTAGTGTAATCCGTTACATTATGTGTTACGTCAATCTGTGGGCCTGCCCAGTTTTTCAATCGATTCGAAACTTTCAGACAGTAGTTGTCATTATAACCACCTTTTTCCACAGTCAATGTCTCTTCGCCCTGACGTCCGGTCACGTAAGCATTAGTTCCGGCTTCGAAATCAATCGAAAGTGCTTTTCCTTCTTCTGCAGGGATTGGTGTTCCCGGTACTTTCGTCGGTTCACTGCTTGGTTCCGCAGACGGTGCTGCTGATGGTTCGCTGCTCGGCGCTGTACTCGGCTGTACTGTCGGTCCCACCGGCTGACTGCTCGGCTGCGCAGATGGCTGTGTGCTTGGTTGTACACTTGGCTGCGCAGACGGCTGTACACTTGGTTGTATAGATGGTTCCACAGTTGGCTCACCGCTCGGCTGCGCACTTGGTTCCGTACTCGGTTCAACCGTCGGATTTACCGTTGGCTGCACACTCGGCTTGCTGCTTGGCTGTACTGACGGCTGAGTGCTTGGTTTCACGCTTGGTTTCGCAGTTGGTGCTTTTGTCTCCTCTGCCTCCGGTTCTTCCGTCACAATTGCCGTATTCTTTTTGACCGTCACGCGGCATTTTAAAATATATTTTTTGCCACGATAACGGAAACGGCTCGTAACATAGGTCTTTCCTTTCTTTTTTGCCGTTATTTTTCCCGTTTTGCTGACGGTTGCAATTTTCCTGTTTTTACTCTTCCATGTGATCTTCGTCTTTTTGGTCACATTTTTTACTTTCAGTTTTTGGGATTGTCCAATCGTCAGAATGACCGATTTCTTAGATAATCTTGGTTTCTTTGCTGCCATACCTTGTTCTGCCGGTGCACATAACGTTCCGATCATCGCCGTGATCAAAAGTGCTGCCAGCCATTTTGTTTTTTGACTTTTCTTCGCTTTTTCCATGCGTATTCCTCCAATTTGGCTCTCCAAAATTGTACTCCGACCGTCATCATACTATTACCTAACATAAAGCGTACTAATTTTCTCCAAATCACCCAGAATACAGGTTAGAAAAGCGATTGCCGAAGCAATCGCTCATCGTGGTTTAATATTACCAAGTTTTTTTCGAAAAGTCAATCTTTTTTGTGCAATTTACACAATTTTTACATCTTTTCCAGATATTTCCTTGTCTATTTCAAAAAGGCATCGACACCATCCGCAATTCCTTTTACCATCTTTTTCTGGTAAGAAGCAGATGCCATTTTCAGATCTTCGGCGCGGTTGCTCATAAATCCCATCTCGATGATTGTAACAGGGACTTTACACCAGTTAATGCCTGTCATTGTGTCGGTGTACATTACTCCGCGGTTTTTGGCACTTGTCGCCGCACAATATTTCTGAATCATTTTCTTCGAAAATTTCTGGCTGGCTTTGCGCACCTTTTTCGACATATATTTGTTGTTTCCTGTCGGAGCGATCGACAATGCGCCGCTTACCGAAGCACTTTCCGAAGAGTTCGCGTGAATACGGATAAAGGCATCTGCCTTTGCAGCATTTGCCACTTTCGCGCGCTCTACATTGGAAATGTTGACATTGTGCTTTGTACGCACCATGACCACTTTATACCCTCTCGCCACCAGCTCTTTTTTTACTTTTTTCGCCACCTGCAGATTCAACTGATACTCGCCAAGTCCGCTTGCTTTTCCCGATGTCCCGGATGTCACCTTTGCTTTTTTTGTCGAAGAACCCGGTCCATTGGGCTCCAAGGAACTGTTTCCGCGCAGCTGATGTCCGGCATCGATTGCCACTACTTTCTGTCCGTCTTTTGTCGCTGCCTGCGTCACTCCTCCGGTCATCATTACTCCCAGGATCAAACCTGCTGCCAATACTCGTAATTTCATTTCTTTCCCTTCCTTTCTTTTTCACTGTACCTACAAAAAAAGAGCAAACACATAATGCATTTGCTCCTTCATGCGGAGTATGGGACTTGAACCCACACGTCTCAGAGACACATGATCCTTAGTCATGCCTGTCTGCCAATTCCAGCAACTCCGCATATCGCAGTCAAACCGCGTCCACGACTTGACTGCTTGACTATTGTATCAAATAATTCTCCTTATGTCAAGGATTTTTTTGATTTTTGTTAATTATTTTTCAAAAATAATTTTTGTTATTGTAACACTTCCCGTATATCCGGCTTTTCCGGCATTGATAACAACACAAGGATCTGTTCCCGCTGTCTCTTTCACTTTAGCAAGATTTACAATAAATACGCCTTCTTCGTTCACGCCATATTTCGGATCTGTCACTTCTTTGCCATCTACTTTGAGTCCCACAATTCCGTGAAACTCAAAGGTTGGATCCGATGCCGTAAATTCAATTCGGCAAGTACTGTATTTCGAAAAGTCAATATCTTCCGGCAACAATACTTTTGCTGTTGGTGCATACTGCGACATACCGCTTTCCACATATGATACGGTTTTGGGAAGTTCACTTACTAAACTTTCCTCTTCTACCATAATCGATTCATAAGTAAACGTCCCTTTAAAACCTGCTGTTCCGGTAGAAACATGCATGTACACCTTATCCTCAGCGCCAATTTTAGAAAAAGCCGCTTCATTTACGTCTATCTCGATACTTCCTCCGGTTCTTCCATAAACATCTAAGACAGCCGGCGAATTCCATTTATCTCCGGTTTTTAATCCGATATTGAATCCCTGTGTGGCCGCAACATCTTTGTCACCCTCCACTGCTTTATAATTCAATACAATTTTGCATCCGGCAGATAATTTGGTCTTGTCAATTTCAAAGATTCCCATCGAACTATAGGCAGCAAAGCCATTTGCCACATACGTAAAGGCAGCTCCTTCTCCAAGGGAATCGCCTTCCAGAACCAATTTTGTCTCTTCCGGCTCTGTAACATCTTTTGTTTCAACATCGGACGTATCTGCCCCCGGTGTCTCTATACTTGGGGTTTCCGGCTTGGATGGTTCCGGTGTTTCCCCCGGTTCTATTGGCTCAATCGCAATATCCGGCACCGTCTGTCCCTCTGGCAGCAATGCCACGCGCAGGATTTTAACTTTCCCCGTATAACCGGCTTTTCCGGCATTGATAACGACAAATGGATCTGTCCCGTTCTCTTTCAATACATTATTCAATGTAATCTGGAACATTCCCTTAGATACTACGCCATACTGTGGATCCGTCACTTCTGCTCCATTCACTTTATGGCCAAGAATTCCGTGAAATTCAAAAGAAAGATCCGACGCAGTAAAGTCAATGCGGCAAGTTTTGTATTTGCTGAAATCAATATCTGCCGGCAGACTTACTTTTGCCGTCGCTGCATATTGATTCAATCCACTTTCCTCGTAGGTATAAGCAGAAGGAAGTTCTTTTACAAGGCTTTCCGCACCCGCTTTTACACTTTTATATGTAAATGTTCCCTTAAAACCAGCTGTCGCAGTGGAAACATGCATATACAATTTCTCTCCGACATTGATTTTCTCCATTTTTGCGCTGTCCAAAGAAATTTCTATTTTTCCGCCTGACTGGTTATACACATCACAAACTGCAGGGGAATTCCACTTATCTCCTGTTTTCAGCCCCACATTAAACTTCTGACTGTCAGCAACATCTGTATTCCCTTCTTTTGCTTCATAGGACAAAGTGATAATACTGTCTTCTGTTAAACTTGTTTTGTCAATTTCAAAAATACCAACAGACTGATACTGTGCTGCTCCATTTGCCTTATACGTAAAGTCTGCGCTTTCTCCCAAAGCATCTCCCTCAATCACAAGTGCTTTCGGCGCTTCTGTTGGTGCCTGACTTTCTTCCGGTTTCTGACTTTCTTCCGGTTTCTGGCTTTCTTCCGGTTTCTGGCTTTCTTCCGGCTTCTGACTCTCTTCCGGTGCCTTGCTTGCCTCCGGTGCCTTGCTTGCCTCCGGTGCTTTACTTGCTTCCGGTGCTTTACTTGCTTCCGGTGCTTTGCTTGCTTCCGGTGCTTTGCTTGCTTCCGGTACCTTTACGGATTTTACTGTGACAGTCAAAGTCTTTTTCACTTTCTTTTTCCCATTGATCATGGTCACATTAATTTTTGCTTTTCCCGTTTTAAGCCCTTTTACAGTAAGACCTTTTGCAGACTTTTTCGTGATTTTTACGACTTTCTTTGCCTTTGCTTTCATCTTGCATTTGATCTTTTTGGCATTTTTAATCGTAATCTTTTTGCTTTCTCCAACCTGAACCGAAATTTTAGCCTTGCTAAGTTTCGGCTTTTTGGCCGCTTGTGTTTCATTTGCCGGAGTCCCCGACACAACGACAGCTGCCGCCAAGAGCATAGCCGTTGTCTTTGTAAACATTTTTTGGTTCATTTCGTAAACCTCCTTACATACATCACAATATTTTATAAATAGTTTACCAATTTACGACAACAAAATCTATGATGTATAAGGCGGTCTTTTTGATTTTTTTGGCATTTATTGTTTTACAAACCAGCTCAAAAGTTCACTATTTTCCTTCTGTATTTTTTTCATCTGCGAATGCGGCAGCGGCGCCATGACAGAGCCGGTTTCCACAGTCACATTCGGGATTTTCTTATTGTAAATGAGCCAGTCGCCAAATCCGCCGTTCGGATCGGTACTGATGGATTTTGGCATCAGGCGGTAATGCGTAAATCCGTTTACTTTGGTTGCAAGCGCTTTTTGTCGTTCATAGAGCGACGCCTCGGATTCTACATTGTAGTTCCAATACAGAATACTTCCGGTGGAATGATAATTCAAGGATGCTTTCCAGCCCGAAATACGGTTGACAAAGTTCATCATCGCGCGAGTTTCCTTTTCAGATGCCGCCTTCTTTCCAGGATAAGAAATTCCGTCTGCTTTTTTGGATTTTCCCTTTTTATTCCAGCCGCCCGGGCAGTTGAAGTTCAGGTTTACACCGCGGGCGTTGCCTTTCCACGTTCTTGCTGAATTTTTTGTTTTTTTACAGATCTTCCGCAGTTTCGGATTGCGGATGGCATCAAAACCAAATTGGGAAATGGTTACGCCGTCCGGATTGATCATCGGAATGATATAAATGCATTTTCCTCTGAGCGCACTCTTGTAATCTGCATATTCCCGCAAAATTTCTTCACTTTTATACGTGAGCATCTGGCAGTTGAGCCATTCTCTCGCATGAATTCCACCATTGATCAAATATTTTTTCGAACCATACGGACTTCCGATGCGGAGACACCAGATCGCGCGCCCATCTTCGCTGGTTCCGATATTCTGCAAGGATGCTTTTCCTCGGTATTTCCACGCAAGTTTTCTGAGATCTGACGTCATGTCCTCATACGTATACTTGCTGTCTTTGATATTGACGATCCACGGCTCCTCTTTTACCGTAATACGTATTTTAAATTCATTTTTTTCGGAACCTTTGACTTTTACGCTTATGGTCGTCTTTCCTTTTTTGCGCGCCGTGATCTTTCCCTTTTTATCGACTGTCGCTGCTTTTTTGTTGGACGATGTCATTGTCAAGCGGCTCATTTTATAATTTGTGCGTACCTGTGCCTGCTTTCCCTGATACACAAGTTCCGCACTTTTCCCTTTATTTTCCAGTTTTTTATCAAATCGGATTTTTACGGTAAAGGTTCGTTCTCCACCTGCTTCTGTCACCTTTATCTGGCAGTTCTGTGCCTTGGACTTCCCTTTTTTCAAGCATTTTACCTGTCCGTTTTTTTCTATTTTCAATATTCCGCGGCGGCACAGAGAAACGGTCTGACCGATCGGTTCAAATGTAGCTTTCAATGATATTTTCAATGTCACAGCGTCTGTCACATATGAACGGATCTGATACTGTACTTTCTTTTTGCTGACATGCTTAGAGGCATTTTTATTTAACAGGGTAAATGACGCGGCTTCCGGCGTGACGGTCGGCGTCGTTGAAGGAAGCGCGCTGGCAGATGGCTTCGGAGATATGCCTGCTGGTGTAAAAGACGGTGCGTTTGTTTCTACAGCCGTAGTTGGTAGTGGCGACGACGAAACTCCCGGATATTGCGTTGCGGATGGAAGTGTCATCTGCGCTTTCGCCTCATTTACCGGCATTTGCGTGAAAAATAAAGCCGTCAGAAGAAGCCATACCAGTTGTTTTTTATTTTTTTGCGATGCCATGTCATTTCCCCCTTAAGTCAAATAGAAAGGGCACCTCAATATCTGAAGTACCCTTATGATTCATTGTTATTGTTCTGTCTTAAGCAAGTTTGCTTTTCGCAACTTCTACCAATGTAGCAAATCCTTCCGGATCGCTGATAGCCATCTCAGAAAGCATCTTGCGGTTTACATCAACACTTGCAAGTTTCAAACCATGCATGAATTTGCTGTAAGAAAGTCCATTGATGCGGGCTGCTGCGTTGATACGAGCGATCCAAAGCTGTCTGAACTGTCTTTTTCTCTGTTTTCTACCTGTATAAGATGTCTCCAAAGCACGCATAACAGACTGTTTTGCAACACGATACTGTTTAGATCTAGCGCCTCTGTAACCCTTTGCTAATTTCAAAACTCTTTTATGTTTTTTCTTTGCGTTTAATCCGCCTTTAATTCTAGCCATTTCTATTTACCTCCTAATTGCGTTCAAGTAACCCATCATTATGCGTAAGGCATAATCTTCTTCATTGTCTTAACGTTTGTCTCATCAACTACTGTTGATTTTCTAAGATTTCTTTTTCTCTTTGTTGTTTTCTTTGTCAAAATGTGGCTTTTGTATGCCTTATTACGAACCAGTTTACCTGTTCCAGTTACTTTGAATCGCTTTGCAGCGGCTCTTTTTGTTTTCATTTTCTGATTTGCCATAATGTATTTCCTCCATTTATATTTGATAGTGCCAAACGCTCTATCATTATTTTGCGGCTGTTAAAAACATGATCATGCTTCTTCCTTCCATCTTCGGATCTTTGTCGATCACTGCTACATCTTCCAATTTCTCGAAAAATGCGTTCAGCACTTCACGGCCAACATCCTTATGCGCCATCTCACGGCCGCGGAAACGAAGCGTAACTTTCACTTTATCTCCCTTGGACAGGAATTTACGAGCCTGATTGGATTTGGTATTCAAATCGTTAGTATCAATGTTTGGTGAAAGACGAATCTCTTTCACATCGATGGTTTTTTGTTTCTTCTTTGCTTCCTTTTCACGTCTAGCCTGCTCATAACGGTATTTTCCGTAATTGATAATCTTGCATACCGGCGGTTTTGCACCCGGGGCAATCTTAACCAGATCAAGTTCTGCATTTTTTGCCATCAAGTAAGCCTCTTTGGCTGACATAATTCCAAGCTGTTCTCCGTCCTGGCCGATCACGCGGACTTCTTTGTCACGGATCTGCTCATTAATCATTAATTCGCTGATGATTCGCACCTCCAAATGAAATAAAAAAAGATAACTGTTTTTAAAGCCAGCTATCCACAGAAATTCTTCATTCAAATGTATGAAAAAAATTGGTTTGACCATTGCGCGCGCAATTGCGGCAAGGTGAGAGTGGATAACTCTGCTTTTTGTACCTTTGCTATCATATCATGGATTTGGGTGGGTGTCAAGGGGTTTTTTCAGATTTGGTTTTACAGAAAAATAGGGTTATCATTTCCCATTCGGGACCGCTTGCGCTTAGAAGAACACTCGTAGCGGTACATGAGGGCAAACTACGCCCTCTAAGTACCGACGGTGTTCTAAATCCCTTATAGGAAATGACAACTTTATTTTTTCTATAATAACAAAAGTGTAAAAATAGAATATATTATGTCACCAAGCGAAGCTTGATGACCTGCGCATGCATCAGCATGCTTCATTATATTAGAAAATTTGTATGACAAAGTATACACTTATGTTCTGACAAGTGACAGGAACCTACTATCGGACGTTATAAATCGATATTTTTAGGAGAAGAATAAGTCGCAATTGCATAACTGTCTGCATGGGGGGAAGTCACTCAAAAAGAATTACGGTAAAAATTTTTTACAGAACGCGGTTTTACCGTAAAATTTGTAAATAATAGGAAGTGGCTGTAAAAAAGTGGAAATTATTACGGTATTATTCTGCGTGAAACAAGGCAAAATACCGTAAAAAAATAAAAGTTGTAAAAAAATGGTAAAAAGAGAGGGGGATTTACGGTACAAATAGAAGAAAAACCTAGGATTTGACCGTAATGCTAGAAAGGCAGTGCCCCCTTGACAAAGCAGCGCCCCTCGGCTTCGCCTCGGCGGCAGGACGCAGTTGGCATTAGAAAGGGCTGCCACACTAATCACTTAGTGCGACAACCCCTCACTGCGAAGCAGTGTGATTTATAAATATCGAAATTTATGCAATAAGACGGTTCTATTCTTCTTAATTGCTATACTTCCTGCGAACTATAAACTCGTTTTATGGCTTTCACTTTACTGCTGAGGCCTTTTTTCCGCAGCAACTTCCGATATTCCTTAATCTTCGATTTTGGTACTTTCACTATCGTTTTCTTGGTAATGCCTTTGAATGCGTTCTTCGCAACATTCTTTGCTTTCAGCTTCCTGCTCTTAATAACAAGCAATTTCAGTTTCTTACATTTGGAAAACGCCTTTTTCCCAATTTTTGTAACATTCTTTCCGATTATGATCTTGGTAACTTTATTATTTCCCTTAAATGCTTTATCGGAAACAGAGGTCACTTGGTAGGTCACTCCATTCACTTTCACAAATGCCGGAACTTTTACTTTTCCCTTGGCATTTTTCGCAGGTGCCTCATACTGCACTTCCGGATTTTCCGAATCGGCATTCGTTATCTTGAACGTCGATCCCTGACTGTCTTTAATAAATGTTCCTTCTTCTTTCACGTCCTCTACCGGTGCTTTCGTGCTGACCGGTGTCGCCGTCGGCTGCTGCGTTGGGGCAGGTGTTGTACTCTGTGCCGGGGTTGCCGCCGGGCTTGGTGCTGCCGGAGTTGTCGGTGTCGGACTTGGGACCGCCGGGGTCGTTGGTGTTGGGCTTGGTACTGCCGGGGTCGTCGGTGTTGGACTTGGAGCCGCTGGGGTCGTCGGGGTAGGACTTGGGACCGCCGGGGTCGTCGGTGTCGGACTTGGTGCTGCCGGACTTGGACTCGGCTTAGGCACTTCTGACCATTTTGCATAGAGTGTCATATTTCCAACATGTCCCTTCGGTATCTCAGTTATCCTTGATGTAAATGCCGTATCCTCATACCAGCCTCCAAAGATATAGCCCTCTTTTACCGGATCGTGCAATGCAGTTGCTGTCGGAAGCGGATAATAGGATGCCGGGTTTGCTGCCGCATTGGTTCCACCATTTAACTCATAGGTTATCTGATACTGATTCAATCTAATATACAAATATACAGTCATGATACAATTGTATCCGCAGTCATAAGTGTAAGTAACTTCTTCTGCCATTGGATCAAATACCAAAACATTGTCTGCTAATGTTGCGCCGGTTATATTTGATATACTTTTTACGTCCCAGCCGGAAATCTGTCCCATATCGATCTCAACGGTATCGTACATCATAATACTGGCTTCCAAATTTCTATTCGAATACTTGTCTGTTACTTTTAATACCTTGATCGGATTATTGTAAAAATCCATGGTAGACAAGCTTGTATTTTGTCTGATATCCAGACCATCAATCTCATTATCGTTACACTGCAACGTGTCAAGATACAGATTCTTACTCACATCAAGACTTTTCAATTGATTATTAGAACATTGTAACATATACAAGCTTGTATTGGCACTGACATCCAGACTTGTCAATCCATTATTTTCACAAACCAAATTTATCAAGTCCAGATTCTTACTCACATCAAGGCTCTTGATGTCCTTATTATGTGAAGTATATAAACCTTGCAATGCCGTATTGGCACTGACATCCAGACTTGTCAAACGGTTATATACACAACGCAAATAGTCAAGTTTTGTATTCGCTTTTATCTCCAGTGTTGTCAACTTGTTATTTCCACAATCCAAACTCGTTATATCCGGATTATTGCTGACATCCAGAGTCGTTAAACTATTATTTGCGCAATATAATTTCTGCAGCTGCGTATTTCGACTCAGATCCAGTTCTGTGATTCCATTTTGACTACATGATAAGTCGGTTAATTTCGAACTGTCACCTATATCCAGACTTGTCAGTTGGTTCTGTTGGCAGTCTAGTGTTTCTAATGCAGTATCTCCGCTTAGATTTAAACTCGTCAGGTTATTGCTAAAGCACTCCAGTGTAGTCAGATTTGGCTTATTACTGACATCCAAAGCTGTCAATTGTGCCGCATTATAACAATGCAAACTTTCTAATTTCGTATTCTGACTTACATCTAAGCTCGTCAGCGGATTATTTCCACAGTCCAGCTCCAGCAACTCCGTATTCTTACTCAGATCAATACTTTCAATCTGATTTTCGTAAAAAAATAACGTTTGCAGATCTGTATTTTTGCTCACATCCAATTCCGTCAGTTGATTGTTTCTACAGTCTAATTTGGTTAATTTGGGAAAATACTCGATTCCTGCAAGAGAGGTGATTTTTGTTCGACCGCTCTCTCGACCGTTCACAATGATTTCCGTTACTGCGTTTCTCTCACTTTCTGACAAAATCCCATCGCCGTTTTTGTCAAATTTTCCAACATCTTCCAGAAATGTGGCATCCTGAAATGTCGTAGCATTGATCGGTACATCCGATGCTTCTGCTGCCTTTGCTGTCGTGGGAGCCGTATAACAGCATATTGTCATTCCAAATAACAATATCCCCAGCCCTAGTTTACGTAGTCCAATTTTAATCATATTGATTCCTCCATTTCTTTCACTTGTAGCATTTTTCTTAATTACTACACTTCCTGTGAACTATAAACTCGTTTTATAGCTTTTACTTTAGTGCCTAGTCCTTTTTTCCGTAGTAGTTTTCGATATTCCTTCATCTTCGATTTTGGTACTTTTACTGTCGTTTTCTTGGTAATGCCTTTGAATGCGTCTTTTGCAACATTTTTTATCTTCAGCTTACGTGACTTAATGACAAGCAGCTTCAGCTTCTTACATTTTGAAAACGCCTTTTTCCCAATTTTTGTAACATTCTTTCCAATGATAATCTTGGTAACTTTATTATTTTTCATAAATGCCTTGCTGGAAATAGATGTCACTTGATAGGTCACTCCATTCACTTTCACAACAGCAGGAACTTTTATCTTTCCTTTGGCATTTTTCGCCGGTGCCTCGTAACACACTTCCGGATTTTCCGAATCCGCATTTGTCACCTTAAACATCGCTCCCTGACTGTCTTTCAGGAATGTTTCTTCTTTTTTCACCTCCTCTGCAGGTTGCTGTGTCGGTGCTGCCGTTGGCTGCTGCGTTGGAGCAGGCGTTGTACTCTGTGCCGGGGTTGTCGTCGGAGTTGTTACCGGACTTGGCGTAGCCGGTGTCGTCGGTGCTGGACTTGATGTTACCGGTGTCGTCGGGGCCGGACTTGGCGTGGCCGGTGTTGTCGGGACCGGACTTGGCGTGGCCGGGGTTGTCGGTGCCGGACTTGGCGTAGCCGGTGTCGTCGGGGCCGGACTTGATGTTACCGGTGTCGTCGGGGCCGGACTTGATGTTACCGGTGTCGTCGGGGCCGGACTTGATGTAGTCGGTGTCGTCGGGGCCGGACTTGGCGTGACCGGTGTCGTCGGGGCCGGACTTGATGTGGCTGGCGTTGTCGGAGTTGGGCTTGGCGTTACCGGATCCGGCTCCGATACCTTTGTCCATTTCGCATAAAATGTCATATCCCCAACGTGTCCCTTTGGTATCTCTGTTACTCTTAATGTATATGCTGCATCCTTATACCAGCCATCAAAGGTATAGCCCTCTTTTACCGGATCCTGCAATGCGGTTGCTACCGAAACCGGATAGTAAGTTGACGGATTCGTTGCTGCATTGGTTCCACCATCTAATTCATATTTTACCTGATATGCATTCAAGGTAATCTCTAAATTTACCGTCAGTGTACAATTGTATCCACAGTCATAAGTATACGTGACTTCATTTGCCAATGGATTAAACACCAAAACATCATCTACTACTGTTGCACCTGTTATATTATCAGATATACTCTCTGGGTCCCAGCCGGGAAGTTGTGCCATATTTATCTCAACGGTATCTGTCAGATTCGCCTTACATTGGAAAGATCTATCGGAACGAGACGACGATACTTTTAATGCCATTATCGGAGTATTGTCAAATTTCAATGACCCCAGCTTCAAATTTGAGCTGAGATCCAGACCGAAAATCTTATTATCACTGCAATCCAGTAGGTACAGGTTCGGATTATTACTCACGTCAAGACTTGTCAATTGGTTATTATAACACTTCAATTCTTTCAACTGCGTATGGGCAGTGACATCCAAACTTATCAAACGATTATCATAACAATACAACCCCTCAAGTTTCGTATTACTGCTTAACTCCAATGTTTCCAACTGATTACTTGAACAACCTAACAGCGTTAAGTTCGGATTATTGCTGAGATCAAGACTCGTTAATCCATCACCATTGCAATGCAATGTATCCAACTTTGTATTTTGACTCAGGTTCAGTTCTTTGAACTGATTTTCACCACATGATAACATGGTTAATGCCGGATTACCACTCGTATCCAGACTTGTCAAGTTGTTCCCAGAGCATGTCAGTGTTTGTAATAAATCATTTCTGCTTACTTCCAAATCTGACAGGTTATTGTCGTCGCAATTTAAGGTGGTCAGCTTTGGCATATTACTAACATCCAGACTTGTCAACTTATTCTTATAACACTCCAATTTTTGTAAGGCAGTATCTCCGCTTATATCCAAATCTGTCAGGTTATTGTAATAGCACCTCAGTGTAGTCAGTTTTGGCATATTACTGACATCCAGACTTGTCAGACTATTCTTATAACACTCCACCTCCCTTAATTCAGCATCTCCGCTTATATCCAAACTTGTCAGGTTATTGCTATAGCAATTCAAGGTAGTCAATTTTTGCATATCCCTGAGATCCAGATTTGTCAATTGATTATTATAACAACTCACTCTGGTTAAGTTCTTATTCTCGCTCAAATCCAAGGTCGTCAGTTCATTTCCTCCACACAACAAATCCAACACTTCTGTATTCTTACTCAGATCAATACTTGAGATTTGATTGCCGTAAAGCCATAATTTCTGCAGCTGGGTATTTTCCGTCACATCCAGCTTCTTCAGTTTATTACGTGCACAGGATAATTCTGTCAATTGCGTATTATGACTTATATCTAAGTCGGTCAATTGATTATACGAACAATTTAATTTCTGCAATTTTACATTTTTTGTCACATCCAAGCTGATCAGACTGTTGTTTTCGCATTCTAATATCGTTAAATTGGGGAAATACTCGATTCCTGCAAGTGAGGTGATTTTGGTTTGACTGCTGTCGTTAACATTCACAACGATTTCCATTACTGCGTTTCGCTCACTTTCTGACAAACTTCCATCACCATCTGTATCAAAGTTACTTTTAACATATTCCTGAAATGTGGAATCCTGAAAATTCGTGCCATCGATCGTCACATCCGTTTCTGCCGCTTTTACGGGCGAAACCGCATAACAGCCTACAGCCATTCCAAATAACAATATTCCAAGTCCCAGTTTACGTAGTCCAATTTTAATCATATAGATTCCTCCATTTCTTTCACATTACGTGCTCTACATTCTCTTTTTTCTCATGTGTCTATTCCATTATAACATAACCGCCATTTCTTGACAATTCCAAACATTATCGCTATGATAATAAAAAAACACTATCCGGAGATGAACTCATGCCCGCATTATACAAACAACTAACCACAAAAAAATTTACTGCCAATGATATCCTTTTTCTTCTCGGCTGGCTTCTTCTGCTGCCGTTTGTCGTATTGGCATTTTTTTACAATATGGGGTGGATTCATCCGACCCAATGGCTGCCTCCCTGCCTGTTTCATTTTGTCACCGGCCTTCCCTGTCCGGGATGCGGCGGGACGCGTGCCTTTGTCTCCCTTTTAAAAGGCGACCTGATTCATTCGTTCTTGTATCATCCGGTCGTTCCGTTCTGCTTTCTGCTCTATGTCATTTTTATGGTGACGCAGACGCTGGACCGGATTCTCCGCAAGAAAACAAACCTGCGGTTTCACGCTCTTTCCTTTCGGCTGGAGTATGTTTATGTGGCAATCATTCTCATTTTGGTACAATGGATCGTTAAAATAATAGCGGCTCTCCTGTGAGAGCCGCCGTTTTTGTTATGTAACTATTCAGGCGCCCCTCCCACACATTCACATTTCGAACACTTCGTGCTCTTTTCCCGCCTTTGACAAGGCTAAAAATGCTCATATGTGGAGGGGAGCCCTATTAGGATCACTGTATGGAAATCAACGTCTCTTACGTGCAAGCACGACGATCCATTGATTTCCATACAGTGATCCTGAATAGTTACTTTGTTATTAATATTAATACGTCGTATACGATGAAATGTCAACGCGGAAAAACTGCTGCATCCACTGCATTACTTCAGTTTCATTGTTCGCATCAATGTTATTGATGGATTGCAGATTTTCCAATGTAACGTGAGACCAATCGATCATCATCGCAAAGGAAATGATCATAAATGCATTCAAAAGAAGCCCCAAAATATTCAGTACAAGGCCAATAATTCCGAGTGTTCTTCCGGTTCCACTTCCCTTTACCACGCTAATGATAGAGAAGATTCCACCAATGATACAAAAGATCAGACCTGCGCCCATGCACATACAGCAGAGAATGGAAAGGATTCCGAGGATAAGTCCTGCGATTCCAAAGCCTTTCTTCTGGCTCTGCACAACGGTGCTCTGTTCATTTTCTTCCATAATTTTCCTCCTTCTATTTTAAAACCACATCCACAGTCTGCGCAACGCAAACATTGCTGAGCCACTGCCGTCATCCGGAAATCCGGATGGTTCCGGGCTTGCTGACGGCACTCCGATCGCGGATGGGGATACCGGTGTCGTCTGAAGGCTGTCTGCCGGGCCGCTTGTGAGCATGATATAAAGCACCGCCGAAACAATTCCAAGTGACATTCCGACTGCCCCCACAATAATTCCAGCAATTGCCAGATCCCGCTGGCCGCCTTCCGACTCACGATATGCGATAATTCCCAGTACCACGCCAATCATTCCAACAATGATGGCAAGGTACCAGGCAAAACAACACAGCACAGAAAGGCAGGAAAGGATCAGCGATACGACCGCTTTTCCATTTATCTTTTTTGTCTCCATAGAGTCCTCCCTCTCCGATTATTTTTCTTCACTTACTTCAATCTTGCGGATCTCCTTGGTGCGGATCTCTTCTGTGATATCTGCAATAAAGTCATCCAATGCCACCTGGCCCTCGTCGCCTTTGTAGCGGCTTCGAAGTGATACCTTATTTTCCTCCTGCTCTTTCTGGCCTACGATGAGCATGTACGGAATGCGGTGCAAACGTGCTTCTCGGATTTTAAATCCGATCTTTTCGGATCGATTATCCACTGTCGCATCGACGCCATTGGCTGTCAATTTTTCACAAACCGAATTTGCATAATCCGCATATTTCTCAGAAATAGGAAGCACGCGAACCTGCTCCGGGCAAAGCCATGTTGGGAACATTCCTGCGTATTTCTCGATCAGCCATGCCAATGTTCTCTCGTAGCATCCGATCGAAGTTCTGTGAATGATGTAAGGACGAACTTTGTCGCCTTTCTCATCAATATAATACATGTCAAACTGCTCGGCAAGAAGGGCATCCCACTGAATTGTGATCATGGTATCTTCTTTTCCATATACGTTTTTGGCGTTAATGTCTACTTTTGGTCCGTAGAACGCAGCCTCTCCGACATCCTCGGTAAATGGAATGTTCAATTCGTTCAGAATATTTCGGATGTCTTCCTCTGTCTCATTCCAAACTTCCGGCTCGCCGATATATTTTTCCGGATTTTCCGGATCCCATTTGGACAAATGATAGGTTACATCTTCTTCCAAACCAAGTGTCTGCAGGCAATACTGCGCCAACGCGATACAATCTTTAAATTCTTTTACCATCTGATCCGGGCGGACGATCAAATGTCCCTCGGAAATCGTAAACTGACGAACACGTGTCAAGCCGTGCATTTCACCCGAATCCTCGTTACGGAACAAGGTCGAAGTCTCGCCATAGCGGCAAGGAAGATCGCGATAGGATTTCTGGCTTGCTTTGTATACATAATACTGGAACGGACAGGTCATCGGTCGAAGCGCAAATACCTCTTTGTCCTTGTCCTCGTCGCCAAGGACGAACATTCCTTCTTTGTAATGATCCCAATGTCCGGAAATCTTGTACAGATCGGATTTTGCCATAAGCGGAGTCTTCGTTCTCATATAGCCGCGTCTGGTCTCTTCATCCTCGATCCAGCGCTGCATTCTCTGAATCATTTTCACACCGTTTGGCATAATGAGCGGAAGTCCCTGTCCGATCACATCTACCGTGGTAAATAATTCCATCTCACGTCCAAGTTTATTGTGGTCGCGTTTTTTGATGTCAGCCAAATGTTCCAAATGCGCATCCAAATCTGCTTTTTTTGTAAATGCGGTTCCGTAAATACGGGTCAACATTTTATTTTTCTCATTTCCTCTCCAGTAAGCGCCGGAGGAGGAAATCAATTTCATCGCTTTGAGTGGTTTGGTACTCATCAAATGAGGGCCGGCACAAAGGTCCACATATTCACCCTGCTCATAGAACGAAATCTCGGCATCTTCCGGAAGGTCTTCGATCAATTCCACTTTGTAAGGCTCTTCACGTTTTTTCATTAATTCAATCGCTTCGTTACGAGGAAGAGTGAATCGTTTCAGTTCTGCTCCCTCTTTTACGATCTTTTTCATCTCTTTTTCGATCTTGTCAAGTGCCTCACGGTCAAGGGATTCCATATCAAAATCATAATAGAAGCCGTCCTCGATCGCCGGTCCGATCGCACATTTTGCCTGTGGATACAGGCGTTTGATTGCCTGTGCCAACACGTGGGATGCAGTGTGGCGGTATGCTGCCTTTCCGGCATCGCTGTCAAAGGTCAAAATGTTTAATTCATGCTCTCCATCTACAACAGTTCTCAGATCTACTACTTCTCCATCGAGTTCTGCCACGCAGGCTACGCGGGCAAGTCCTTCGCTAATATCTTTTGCAATGTCAATAATTGCCATTGGTTCTGCATATTCTTTACAGGAACCATCTTTCAATGTGATTTTCATTCTCTACAATCTCCTTTCTATGACAGTCGTGTCTCGTTCTCCCTCGACACGCACTCTTCGCTCCTTCCGGAGCTCATCGTCGTGACAGTCGTCACATAGAATCCGCTCCCTCGACACGCACTCTTCGCTCCTTCCGGAGCTCATCGTCGTGACAGTCGTCACATAGAATCCGCTCCCTCGACACGCACTTTTCGCTCCTTCCGGAGCTCATCGTCGTGACAGTCGTCACATAGAATCCGCTCTCTCGACACGCACTCTTCGCTCCTTCCGGAGCTCATCGTCGTGACAGTCGTCACATAGAATCCGAAAAGTTGCCAGCATTTTGTGCAAGCACAATGCTGCAACTTTTCGGATTCTGCGTGTCTCGTTGTTTATACGCAATTAAGCCCGCCCCTCTAAACACTTAGGTTTAAAGGGACGGGCTGAAATATTCATCCGCGGTTCCACCCTTTTTGGTACATAAGACTGCACTTGCGGCAGTCGGATATACCCGGCTTCATTTGACGATAACGGAGTCACCGGACCGGATTGGGGCCACTCAGAGTTAGTTTTCAAATGCTTCCCATCATGGTACTTCCAGCCTGTGGCAGATGCCTGTTTGCACGCCGCCCTCCGGTACCACTCTCTGGCATGTTATCACATTTTACTCGTCTCTTCTACGTGTTATTGATTATTATAGTCATTTGTTTTTGGAATGTCAACAGGTTTTTACCGAAAAACTACAACTCGTGGTAATACGGACAAATGTCCTCGTACGAACCGTCTTTCATCCGGAAGCCGCCCGGGATAACCCCCAGCTGCACAAATCCAAGGCGCTCGTACAGATGCCTTGCGTGTACATTCGAAGCCACGACCGCATTGAACTGCAATACTTTATAGCCAAAACGCGGCGCCTGCTTCAGGCAGTCCTTCACCAGTTTCTCCCCGATGTGAAGTCCGCGGCTTGCTTTTGCGACCGCGTAACTGGCATTGCAGATGTGTCCGCAGCGCCCCACGTTATTCGGATGCAGTATGTACAGTCCAAGGATTTCGCCTGTCGCCGTATCTTCCGCCACGGCACTGTATGTCTGGCTTCCAAAAAATTCTTTTCCGGTTTCTTCCAATAAATTTTCTTCCTGTGGAAAGGCGATCCCGTCCTCCACGACTTCACTCCAAATGCGGATCATATCCGGAAGATCCGCCTGCGTATAAGCTCTTACCTGAATTTCACTCATATTGTTTTTCTCCTTTTTGTAAGGCAGCTAATCCGACCAATAATAAGATTGGAAATACGATTGCCGCCAAGATTCCCATTTTCAGATTGTTGTCAAACAAACTTGACACCATACCGGTTACCGTCGGGCCACCGGAGCAGCCGACATCGCCTGCCAGCGCCAGAAAGGCAAATAATGCGGTTCCTCCCCGCCGGATCGCGGCAGAGGCTTTGCTGAATGTCCCCGGCCAGAGGATTCCCACGGAAAAACCGCAAACCGCACAGCCCAATAAATTGACCGCGGCATTTTGCACAAAGACGATACAGAGGTACGAAAGGACGCACAACACACAACTTCCTGCCATGAAACGGTTGAGATCCCATTTTTCTCCATATTTTCCATATAACAAGCGCGAAGTTCCCATTAAAACGGCAAATGACATCGGGCCGGCGAGATCGCCGATCGTCTTTGTCACACCCAGCCCTTTTTCCGCGAAAAGCGATGCCCACTGGCTGACCGCCTGCTCGGACGCGCCCGCACAGAGCATCATTATCATAAGGATCCAGAATATTTTCTGCCGGAATAATTCTTTTACCGGCATTCCCGCCTCGTTTTCTTCGTGAAGCGAAAAAATCGGCGCGCCTGCAAACAGCACTAAATTTGCAAGTGGAATCGCCGCCCACAGAATTGTAAGTATTTTCCAGTTCTGTATGCCTGCTGCCGCAAAAAATGCCGTCGAAAGCAGAACCACACCGACGTGCCCCCAGCAGTAAAAGGAGTGCAGGAGACTCATCGCCTTTTCTTTATTATCGGTTGGACAGGCTTCGACAATCGGGCTGATGAGCACTTCGATCAAGCCTCCGCCGACGGCATAGATCATGACAGCGATCAGGATTCCGGCAAATGGATTTGGCAGCATTTCCGGCAGTATCGTAAGCAGCACGAAACCAGCCGCCGCACAGATATGCGCCAGGATGACCGATGCGCGGTATCCAATCTTATCCACGAACCCGGCCGACAAAAGGTCGATCACCAGTTGGATCAGGAAATTCAGCGTGATCAGCAGCGTAATTTTTGACATCGGGATATCGTAGGTCTGCTGAAATGTCACAAATAATAATGGTACAAAATTATTGACAACCGCCTGCACCATGTAGGCGATAAAACAGGCGGTCATGGTTCTTTGATAGTTTTGGGACTGCATAGTGGGTTTACTCTCTTTTCTCAAATCATTTTCTATGTTAAAATTACCCTATTTTTCGTTGTCTGTCAACTGTTATTACGTGTTTTTGACTCTTTTTATAATTTTTGTGTCCGAACCACACGATTTTGCCTTTGCACTTGACCCAGGGTTCATTTTCTCTGCCCAGACCATACAAACTTCATACAGTTTTTGCCCTAAATCGCCATATTATCCCCTTAAACCAAACTCCTCTCAAAATTTTATGGTTCGAGACGAAATTTCTTGTTTTGAACCAAATCCATTGCCAAATTCTTATGGTTCAAATCGCAACGCCCTCTTGCTAGACCAAAAATCGCAAATCCCGTCGCAAAACCACACAAGCACTCCCGCGCAGCACAGCACGCCACACTAAAATCCCGCCCCGGGGAGCAACGTCTCCGGGGCGGGCAGTATCATTCACTTCACTATTTATTTTGCTTTTGCTGCCTCTAAGAAAGCATAGAACGATGGTTTTGGATCGTTGATGCCGGAAGCAAACAAAAGTGGAATATTGCTTCTCCAAGAGCAGGTATCATACAAGCCCCAGATCGTCACACCGGTGATTCCTTTTGGATTTACGCTCTTATCACGATTGAGTTGCTTTGTTACAATGGTTTCCATAATGGATTTCATGTATGCTGCCTGATCATCCAGATCATTACTTTCAACCTCGGCATCCAGCTCTGTTACCTGAACTTCCAGTCCGGTTGCCAGGAATTTATCCAAAGTTTCTGCATAAAGGTCAATTGTCGGATTTTCCGGTCCGGTCAGGTGACTTTGCATACCGATTCCACCACAAATCTTCTTGTCACTGTTGATAAAGTTTACAAGTTCTACAATCTTATCTGCACAATCATACTCGTTGTAATCGTTGTAGAACAAGGTTACCTGATCCTGAAGTCCGCGTTTTTCAAGTTCTTCATAAGCAAGTGTGAACGCTTTCTTCACATAAGAAGGTTCCAGATCCATATCGCCGTACACATCCATCCAGCTTGGACTGGTTGGTTCATTGGTACGATGAATGTACTCGTTTGTCACATCCCATGCATATACGAGACTTCCTGCTTTTCCGGTAAGTTCAATCTCTTTATCCATCACATGATTCATCATAGTGCGGACAAAGAATTCAAGACGGGCATCCATCACTTCCGGTGTGACCACACCGCTTCCGCTGTAATCCTCAGTAAAGAACCAGTTTGGTGTCTGCTGGTGCCACATCAATGTGTGAGCACGCATTTTGACATTGTTTTCTGCACAAAATTCCAACGTTGCATCTACTGCACCTAAATCAAGCTGTGGAACTTCGTCTTCCTTGTAATTATCCGGAATAATGTAGCCAAGTTTCTTTGCTTCATCCACACTGATCAGTTTCTTATTATAGGATCCGCCAAGGACAGTATCCGGTTTCATCTCATTTTCCAGCGTAATGCTGTTAAACTGTTTTTTGATGAAGTTGACTAATTTCGGCGTTGTAAGCTGGTCTTTCTTTGCACCGTAACCGTAATAGTTCGCACAAGTTCCCATATATTGGAAAATGTTTTTGTATGTATCCTTGATACTGTCTAAAGAATCCGGGTCAATAACCTCTTTCCCTTTGGAAACCTGTGTGATAACAACAGAATCCAGATAAAAATCTGCCGTCGCACTTCCCGGAACCTCAAAGTAAATGAGGTAATCAGAGAAAGAAGAAGCCACTTCAATCTCGCCTTCCAGTTTTACCCATTCTCCGGATGGTGCATCTTTAACGGATGCGATCGCCGGATAGGTACTTCCGGTCTGTGCGGAACATTTAATCTCTGCTGCCGCCCCGGACATCTGCTTCATGTAAGCGGTCACATGATATTTGGCGCCCGGTACGATCGTGCTTGTCACGTCGATTGCTGCCCCATTCCATGTGTCCGTACGGCCGGATACATACAAGCATTTGCCTTCGTATCCGTTATCTGCCTGAGACACTTTGGAAGAACCGCGGGAAACAAAATCATCCGTTCCATTTTCAAAAGTTGCATTTTTGAACAAAACCGGTTCAAATCCATCCGGATTTTTCGTCGGTGTTGTCGTCGCCGGATTGGTGGATGGCGATACGTTTGCCGGTGAAGCAGAAGGACTTGCAGTTGCTGTCGCAGCCGGCTGCCGGGAAGCCGTTCCCGGTGTCTCCTTCACAACGTCTGCTTTGGACGCAGCCTTCACCTGAACCTTCAACGTCACCTTCTGAACCTTCTTTACACCTTTCAATGTAAATTTACCGGTCACTTTCGCATTTCCGGCTTTTTTCGCGGTCACTTTTACGGCAGTCTTTCCTTTTGCTTTCACAGTCGCAATTTTCTTACTGCTTGTGGACCATTTTACTTTCTTTATTTTGGCTTTTTTTACGCCTGTAACTTTCACCGTTTTTGACTTCTTTTCCGTCAAAACGATTGATTTTTTTGCTAATTTGACTTTTACGGCAGCCTGTGTCGCGGGAGCTGTCCCCATCTGAAAAAGCATCGCTGTACTAAGAATAGCCGCCATCGCTTTTCGCATTGACTTATGTGTCATTTTCATTCTCCTTCTTTTTGCGAGGCTGCTGTAACGTCTTATTTACATCGCCTCGACATAATTCTTGATACATTCTACTGCTTTGTCAATTCCGACAAGATCGCTTCGCAGAACAAGATCATAATTCATCAAGTTGTCCCAGCGCTCTCCGGCATGGTACCGATAATAATTTCCACGACTTTTATCTTTCTTCGATACAATCTCACCGGCTTTGCTCTCATCGAGCTGGTCTACCTGGATCGAACGTTTGATACGAAAATCCAGATTTGCGCGTACAAAAATATTTACGACATTCTCATAATCTTTCAATATGTAGTCGGCACAGCGTCCCACGATGACGCATCCGCCTTCTTCTGCCACTTTACGGATCACATTGGACTGTGCCAGGAAAATGCGGTCGTCCAGAGACAATCCTGCAAATCCTGCATCTTGATTCGTAAAGACATTCATTCCCATCGCGATCGAATAAAGCAGACTGTTTGTCGCCTTATCTTCTACCGTCTCAAATGCCGCCTCTGAAAATCCGGTTTCTTTGGCTGCCCGGGAAATAATCTCATTGTCGTAAAATGGAACTCCTAACTGCTCTGCCAGCTTTCTTCCGATCTCACGTCCGCCGCTTCCGTATTGTCTGTTTATTGTAATAATCGTTTTCATAATACTCAACCTGCCTTTCTCATCTTCGCATAATGCGTTCTCTTGTCTATATTATACAAAATTTTTCGGAAAATTTCCAGTTCTTTTGTAAAAAAAGACACTCTTGCCATCTTGACAAAATGGTATATAATAATAGGTAGGATTGCGATGCAATTCGTTTTCTATTATATTTAAGAAAGGATACAGGTGAACCCTTATGAAAAAAATCATTTCAACCCCGAAAGCACCTGCTGCTATCGGCCCTTATTCACAAGCCATTGAAGTAAATGGTCTGTTATTTACTTCCGGTGTGATCCCGATCGTTCCATCCACCGGTGAACTGGTAGAAGGAGGCATCGAAACTCAGGCTGAGCAGGCAATTGGAAATCTTGCCGCTCTGATCGAAGCTGCGGGAGCAAAGATTGAAAATACAATTAAAACAACCGTTTTCATTAAAAATATGGACGATTTCGCAAAAGTAAATGAAATCTACGCCAAATATTTTACGACGGATTTTCCTGCACGTTCCTGTGTAGAAGTAGCCCGTCTCCCAAAAGATGTGCTGATCGAGATCGAAGCCATCGTTGAAAAATAAACCACTTTATACCACACTCCATGCGTTGAATTCGTTTAAAACGGAATTAACTACATATAAGTATAACATATGTTTTTTTGAATTGCTAATTATTATTTTCTTATAGACGTGATAAGGAAATAATTATATTGCAATTTGGAAATATTTCTCTGCTGGTATTGCTTGACAACGGAGGATAATCTTGTTATACTGTTTTTGAACGTAATAATTTTGTAATATTTTCTTAAAGATTTGTAACGTTTTACGTAAATGATAGAATAAGAATGGAGGATTCGCATGCATAACAAAAGAATATGGACGGTATTCTTATGTACAGGTGCTTTAGTAGCCGCAAGCATCGGCGGGAATTATCTTCCTGCGATGTCCACTACGATGTGTAGTGAGACGGAGCTTGCCGGCATGGCATATACTTTGGATCAATTTGTAACCAGCCAATCCGCTGGCGCTGCCTCGAATCCTGAGGCAATTGTCGCTTTTGCAGATGAACCGGCTGCCACAGATGCCGCCGCACCTCAGACCGATTCCAATGCCGCTTCCGGCGCAGCGATCGATCCGGCAGCTCCGACACCGGAACCTGCCGCTGAACCAACTGCGACGCCAAAACCTAAATCCGAATATGAAAATGTCGGTATTTCGGTTGCTGCAGATTATGTAAATGTCAGAAAGAAACCAAATACAGACAGCAAAGTTGTCGGAAAATTGTACCGCGGCAGCGCTGCTAGGATTGTAAAAAAAGTCGGTGACTGGGTTAAAATCAAATCCGGTCAAGTAGAAGGTTATATTATGTCCGATTATCTTGCCATCGGCTATAGTGCCGAAAAAATGGTCGATAAATTCGGAACCAAAATTGCCACAGTCAATACCGAGACTTTAAAGGTTCGTGAAGCCAAAAATACGGATTGTGCCGTACTTACCCTGGTTTCCGGCGAGGAAAGTTTCGAAGTGATCCGCGAGGACAAAGACTGGGTTAAGATTATGGTCGATGGTGATACCAAAGGATTTGTTTCCAAAGAATATGTTGATATCACCGTAAAATTTAAGAAAGCAGTTTCTATTGAAGAAGAACGTGAGGCTGCCCGTAAGAAAGCAGCTGCCGAAGCTGCCGCCGCACGTGCAGAACAGGAAGCGCAGCAGCGTCAACAGCAGCAGGCTTCCAGCAATTCCGGTTCTTCCGGTAGTTCAAGTTCTTCGGGAAGTTCGAGCAGTTCTGGTTCTTCTTCCCACAAGAGCAGCAGCGGAAGCTCCTCAAGTTCACATAAGAGCAGCAGTAGCAAAAGTTCAAACAAATCAAGCAGTTCAAGTTCTTCCAATAAATCTTCCGGCGGTGGAAACAGTTCCAACGGCAGTGGAGATGTTATCGGAAGCGGAGATGGTTCTGCGATTGCTTCCTACGCACTGCAGTTTGTCGGCAATCCATATGTATATGGAGGAACCAGCCTGACAAATGGTACCGACTGCTCCGGATTTACCATGTCGGTATTCCGCAAATTTGGTATCAGCTTACCTCGTACTTCCGGTTCCCAGTCCGGTGTCGGAAGAAAGATCAGTGTATCAGAGGCAAGAGCCGGCGACTTGATCTTCTATGCAAGAAATGGTCATGTAAATCACGTAGCGCTTTGCATCGGCGGTGGCCGTGTCGTACACGCAAGTAACCCTAGTGTCGGCATCACGACAAGTAATATTGGTTACCGTACACCGTATTGTGCAAGACGAGTGATCGGATAAACGGAAAAAATATCTGTTTGGAATCGAATATCCGGTATATGATAGGGATTCCTTACAGATATTTTTTTGCTGTAATAGTGTTTTCTGCGGGAATTTTTATAGTTGTAATACATCAGCCTATATTTTATAATGAATATAATATCATATTGAAAGCGAGGAATTTATTTATGTTGAAAAAATCAGTCACCAGTCTCCTTCTTGCCATTTGTTTGATCAGTGTATCCTTTTACACTCCGGCAAATGCGGCCGCAAAGAAGATCACAAAGAAAACATTGAGCGGAACTACCTGGAAAAACAAAGTCTCGGATCCAACCATGGAATTTTCAAGCCAGTATACTTTCAAATTCAAGTCAAACGGAAAAGTCCAATTGACCGGATGGCGAAACAAAGATACAGGCACTTACAAAGTCATCAATGGCAAAAAAGTAAAAGCCACATTTACTTCTTTATACTGCGACTTTCCGGGAAGCGGATGGGAAAAGGTAAACGGCCGGTATACGGCAACTCTTACGATAGACCTGTCAAAACGCCGACTGAAATGTAAATTTAATGGCCTTACCGACAGCAATGCACAGGCCGGATATTATTATCGGCGGTAAAGGCAACCTATTTTTCTGGATTTCCCTGTTTTCGTTGCCTTTTTAGCTCATCACGGCTGAGAAAGGCAACAGATTTTGACGATTTCCACTTTTTGTGTTGCCTTTTTAGCTTCTTGCCAGCGGTAAAGGCAACATATTTCGCTGGATTTCCCGTTTTGTGTTGCCTTTTCTCCCGCCACTGCCCGAAAAAGGCAACGAATTTCAGCGTTTTCCACTGGTTTCGTTGCCTTTCGTGACAGCCCCATAACATTTCTCTCTACTTCTAAAATGCCAAAATTGGTACAAGGTAAACTACCGCGATCAGCAGTACATTGACGATCATGGCGAGGGCACCGAGCCCTATTCTTTTTCCAATACTTTCCAGCTTTAAAAGATAAATATTTAACCCCCAATCGGCGAGGAGACACACAATCCAAAGGGTATACAATACCGTTCCGTCGATGGTGTCGGATTCTCCGAGGAGGAAACCGATGATCAATACGATCATGTTTCCGATGACATATTGAATCATGTCTGGCTTACATTTTGTGAAGATTACCGTAGCGAAGCAGAGCATTGCCGCCGCCATAAGGTAAAATGCCGTCTGATCCAGCAGCTTTCCGGCTGCTGCCTGCCAGATGATTCCTGCGATAAGCAGCACAGCCGCGATAAGTGCCCGGCAGCCCGTCGTCAGGTGTTCCAATATTTTATTATACATTTCCAGACCATTCCTTTCTGCTCATTAATTCTCTTATGTTGCGTATTCCTACAAGCTCAACGCCCGATACGTCAAGGTTTCCGCTTTTTTCGATGGAAATTTTGTTTGCTAGCGGAAGAATGCAGGTTTTATAGCCGGTTTTGATAGCTTCTGCCACGCGCTTCTCTGCCTGCGGTACCGCACGCACTTCGCCGACAAGTCCGACTTCGCCAAAAATTACGGTATGCTCGTCGATGGCTCTGCCGCTTTGGCTGGAAATGAGCGCCGCAATGATAGCAAGGTCAAGCGCGGGTTCCGTAATCCGCATACCACCAGCGACATTGACATACGCATCACAGTCGGACAATTGCATGCCGAGACGCTTTTCCACGACCGCGATCAAAAGATTGACGCGGTTATAGTCAGTTCCTGCAGCAGTTCGTCGAGGCATATTGAAATAGGTGTGACATACCAGCGCCTGCACTTCAATCATAAAAGAACGCGTACCTTCGATCGCACACGCAACCACCGAGCCCGATTCGCCCACCGGTTTTCCCTGCAGCATATATTCGGATGGATTGGGAACTTCTACCAGTCCTTGGCCGCGCATTTCAAATACGCCGATTTCATTTGTCGAGCCAAAGCGGTTTTTCACGCCACGCAAAATACGGTAGGACGCCGCCGCGTCGCCTTCAAAATATAACACTGTATCCACCATATGCTCCAGCATACGCGGGCCGGCGACATTTCCTTCTTTTGTCACGTGGCCGACGATAAATATTGTGATTCCTTTTTTCTTCGCAATTCGCAGAAGAACTCCTGTGATCTCGCGCACCTGGCTCATGCTTCCCGGTGCCGCATCGACTGCGTCATCGTACATGGTCTGAATCGAGTCAATGATCGCCACTTTCGGCTGCAACTGGTCGATTGCCCCTTCGATCGTCGTAATATTGGTCTCTGCCAAAAGAAAAATAGAGTCCGAAAATTCGCCGATACGGTCGCCACGAAGTTTGATCTGCTGCAGCGATTCCTCGCCGGATACATAAAGAACTTTTTCCTGTTTGTCCGACAGATGCTTGCACATTTGCAACAGGAGCGTCGATTTTCCAATTCCCGGATCTCCACCAACCAATACAAGAGAGCCGGCGACAATTCCTCCGCCAAGGACACGGTCAAGTTCCTGAATGCCGGTTTGGAGACGCGGAGTATTTTCCGTCTCAATCTCGCGCATTTTGGTAGGTTTTGCCAATTCCGACGGCATGATAACTTTTTCTTTTCCTGTCGACGTTTTCGTGACCGGTGCTTCTTCCATCGTATTCCAGGCACCGCAACCGGGGCATTGTCCCTGCCATTTGGCAGACTCTGTCCCACATTCGGTACAATAATAAACAAGCGATTTTTTCTTTGCCATTCAATCTCCCTCATAAAAAGATAACGGTGCCAACCCTCACTTCGGTCTGGCACCGATTTCTTAATCTCTCATTCTGTAACTATTAGCACTTAATTACTTTTACGGACGCTTTCTTTCCTTCATCCAGCTCGATGCTGACATTGAGCTTTCCGCCAAGATTCGTCTTCATTTTACCAAGTTCGACATCTTCCAGAAGCACTTTGTATTCCTGGGACGGCTCCAATTCAAGAGTAAATCCAAGATCTCCGGCAGCTTCTACCGTAAAAGAGATCAATTCTCCGTCGTTTTTAAAATCCGTTACTGTGCTTCCCGGAACCGATTCGTATACAAACAAACCGTTTTTCTCAAGTTTTGTAATTTCCTTGAACGTTTTTACCTTGTACAAATCCCCCTGAAACTCAAAATCCGCTTTCTTGGTCTTTGCATCCAAAAGGTAATTTCCAAAACTCAAAGTTCCATTGTCTTCCTTCCGGATCAATTCCTCTACAACGCTCATTTTTTCTTATCCTCCTTGGTCTCTTATATCTCCCACCTGATTCATTTCTATCTAATTCTTATTATAGCAAAATTCGACAAAGAATACTATCCTTTTTTTATGATTTTTTGGACACAAACCGCATCCTTTTTGATCGACACCCGAACGTCGTCGCCAATATGCACTTCCCCACCGACAATCTTTTCGGCGAGCTGGTCTTCGATCTCTTTCTGAATGGTGCGGCGGAGCGGCCTTGCACCGTAATCCTTGTCAAATCCTTTGTCTGCCACATGATCAACAACCGCTTTGCCATACTGCAGACGGATATCCATCTGCTTTTTCACGCGCTTTTTAAAGCCTGCGAGCATATTGGCAGCGATCTTATGAATGTCTTCTTTGCTCAGCATGTGGAATACCAGAATCTCGTCAATCCGGTTGATAAATTCCGGTTTGAAGATGTGTTTTACTTCTTCCATAACGCCTTCTCGCATGCGCTTGTAATCCGCTGCGGCATCTTCCTGCTGCAAAAAGCCAAGTGTTTTCGGCGACACAATACGGTTTGCCCCCGCATTGGACGTCATAATAATGATCGTATTTTTGAAATCAACCTGCCGTCCCTGGGAATCCGTCAGCCTTCCATCTTCCAATATCTGTAAGAGCATATTGAACACATCCGGATGCGCTTTCTCAATCTCATCAAACAGCAAAACCGAATACGGATTGCGGCGCACTTTTTCGCTGAGCTGGCCGCCCTCCTCAAAACCGACGTATCCCGGAGGGGAACCGATCATTTTGGAGACACTCTGTTTTTCCATGTATTCTGACATATCAATGCGGATCATATTTTTCTCTGAACCAAATACAGCTTCTGCAAGTGTTTTCGAAAGTTCTGTCTTTCCGACGCCCGTAGGGCCAAGGAATAAAAAGGAGCCGATCGGGCGGTTCGGATCTTTCAAACCGACACGTCCTCTGCGGACAGCGCGGGAGACGGCTTCCACCGCTTCGTCTTGTCCAACCACTCTCTCATGCAAGATTTTTTCGAGTTTCTGCAAACGTCTTGTCTCATCTTTTTCCAGACGGCTGACTGGAATTTTCGTCTGCCGCGACACTACTTCCGCGACATGAGATTCTTCCATGATTTTCCTTTGTTTCTTCTGCTTCTTTTCCCATTTTTCCTGAGCCTGTCTAATTTCCTGACTCAGTTTTTCTTCTTCTTTGTGCAGTTCAACCGCATAATCCATATCTCCCGCGGCTACAGCATTTTCTTTCTCTTCCTGCACATTTTCCAGTGCTTCTTTTTTGTCCTGAAGAGCCTCCTCATACTCGCGCATGCTATTCATATTGAGACGGGAAGCGGCTTCGTCAATCAGATCAATGGCTTTGTCCGGCAAAAAACGATCATTGATATAACGGTCTGAAAGTTTTACTGCAGCTTCCAATGCTTCGTCACTAATCTCGATATGATGGTATGATTCATAGTGGCTGCGTAGACCTTTCAAAATAGAAACGGCCTGTACGATCGATGGTTCTTCCACAATTACCTGCTGGAAACGGCGGTCAAGAGCCGAATCTTTTTCCACTCGTTTACGGTACTCCTCACGCGTCGTCGCTCCAATGATCTGAATCTCCCCACGTGACAATGCCGGTTTTAAAATATTGGCAGCATCCATGGCGCCCTCCGCTCCACCGGCTCCAATGATCATATGAAGTTCATCGATAAACAAAATGATATTGCCGGCATCTATAGTCTCACGCAGGCAGCGTTTGATGCGCTCTTCAAATTGTCCGCGGTATTTCGTCCCGGCTACCATTCCGGATACATCAAGGGATAGAACCCGGACATTTTTCAGAGAGACCGGTACCGCATTATTTGCGATTCTTGTTGCCAGTCCTTCTACAATTGCGGTCTTTCCAACCCCCGGTTCACCGAGAATACACGGATTGTTTTTTGTGCGTCTTCCAAGAATTTCCATCACACTGTCAATCTCATTTTCACGGTTAAATACCGGATCCAATTTTCCATCCAGCGCTTCCTGCACAAGATCCCGCGAAAATTTGTCCAAACATGGTGTGAGCGAACGACCGCGCTCTTCTTTTTCCTTGGCAGACATAAAATCGGTCCTTGCAAATTCCGAATCCATCTGCGCCATTTCTGCCGCATCCATATAAATCTTTTTCGGATTACCCTGCATCCCGGCGATCATCTCTCCCGCTGTCGTCTCGCGCTGTTTGGCAAGTGCCATCAAAAGATGCTCGGTACCTACTTTCTGTTTCTGGTATCTTGCAAGCGTTTCCGCGTCCTGCAAAATCTTTTGTAAAACCGGTGTAAATGGCATTTCTGAGGCATGATTTTTCTTGTTCTTTTTCATTTCTTCCAGACAACGCTCGTAGATCTGCCGCATATCCTCTTCGCGGATATTGTTATTTTTCAAGATCTCTTTGGCCGTTCCATCGACTACCGCCAAGGCACACAGAAGGTGTCCGGTCTGAACTTCCCGGTCTTTTTCTGTCCAGGCGATATTGGCTGCCATCTCCAAAACCTTGCTGGCTTTTTTTGTCAAATTTTCCACTCTATCGATTCCTTTCTATGGTGATAATCGTCATTCTTTCATGTGGGAATCGCCCACATGCGCGATTCCGGCCCCGCTCGCATTCACGATTCCAGCCCCGCTCGCATTCACGATTCCGGCCCCGCTCGCATTCACGATTCCAGCCCCGCCAAAATTCGCATTTCCGAACACTTCGTGTTCTTTCCCGCCCTTGCAGGGCTAAAAATGCTCATTTGTTGGCGGGGAGCCTGATTCTCAGGCTCCCGGGAAAAACGCGATATTTCTTACGTGCAAGCACGACGAAATACCTTGTTTTCCCCGGCACTCCGGAATCGTTCCCCTGGGGTTAAAAATCCATCTCATTTAACTCTTTTTTTCCGCGGTTTAACCGTCTGCGGAGTATCATATTCAATATAATGATGAGCAAGGCAAGGACAAGGATCGACAACCCTATGATGAGGCCGTACATCCATGTCTCCGGCTTTACTTCGAGTTCACTTGCGACATTGCCGCCCTGGTTGACTTTCTGAGTCATCGTTCCGGTGTAGCGCTGCAATGTTTTCTCCTGTCGGTCATACTGGTACAGCGTCGGCTCATCCGAGGCCCCTTTCAGATACATCAAAAGGTAATTATTGTCAAGGTCATTCTGCATGGTGTATGCCGGTACACTTTTTCCATCGATGTCAACCGTCGTTTTTACGTAACCGGATGGGATTACTTCATCGTCTTTGACATCCATAACCTGAAACTGATACTGGTTCTGAATGTAGATCGAGCCGTCTTTTTCATAGACGGAAAACGTGATATTGGATGTGCCTTTTTCCTGCTGTTCACGCACTTTCGTCTCGGATTCGGTCTCTTTTACTACTTTTAATTTAAAGGTCCGTTTGTCCCCGGATTCTGCCGTTACGACAAGTTTCATCTCATTTTCGCCCGGCATCAGTTCTTCGTTTCCTTTGAGACGGATGCGCTGTTTTCCGTTTGCCGGAATCGCATTGTAATACAGCTTGTCCGTATTACAGTCCACCTTGATCGTATATTCCAGAACCTCCGTGCTAAACTGAGGTGCCATGGAAATGGCGTGAAATGACAGGCCTTTCAGCTTCGTATTGGTATTTAACGGAACCGGCGTCGGAGTCGGTGCTGCAGAAGCCGCTGCTGTCGGATCGGCCGGATCGGCTGCTCCCTGCGCTGCCGCCTCTTCTGCTGTTACGCTCAGCACAATGCGGTTGGAAGAAATTGACAGCTTGTTCCCCTCACTGTCAAGGATCTTCGGCTTGCCGTCTATCTGAACCGCTGCTGCTCCCTCGCCGACTGCCTGAAATTGCAGCGAATACGTGCGCGTGGTCACAGCGTCTGTATTTCCGACGGACTGAATGCTTAATTGTCCATTGCCGCCGCTCACTTTTTTACCGCCTTCGATAAATTGCAAAACATCGCTGTCGTAGGAAACTTTCATTTTGACATCATTAAATCCGTCTTTCGAAGTAACCCGGCATACGACAGTAACCGTCTCATCTTTTTTAACCTCTGTCTTATCTGTCGAAAATTCAATTACGGCACTTGCCGCCAGACTTTTGCTGGGAACTGCCAGAAAGCCAAGACAGAGCAAAAGAAAGCTCATTGCTGTTATTATTTTTTTCACTCTGACACTCCATTTCTGAAGGAATCCCTTCTATTTTGGTGCAGCACAATTCACTGCCGGCATATTGTTGTAAACCGGAATCGAAAATACGAGCGGCGTGCTGTCAAGCATACCATTGTACGCATTTTTCGTTTTCAAAGCCTCGGAGTTTGCTGCTTCTACATTTGTCATATATTGATGATTGTATGTACTGGTTGGTGTTACATTAAACTTCTGCAGGTAGCCGGTATTCTGGCCGCGGTTGATATAATTGCTGCCGATATACATGGCTCCGCCGACGATGGAACGATATGGATTCGTCCATGGACGAAGATACGTATCCCCTGTGCTCGCCCATTTCAAACCATTGAGAGCAGGAGTCGCACCGCTTGTCGCTCCAATGTTATAGAAATTGTAAATTCCCGGATATTCTGTCGTGGTACCGGTTACGGCGATACTGGTCGTCGTTGCGCCGGTCACTACTTCCTGTTTCACGCGGGAAGCCAGATGATACGGACTGACTCCCGAATCTTTTGCCGCATCGAGGAAGGCATTTACATACGAAATTTCTTTCTGCGTTCCACTCTGATCGTCCGTATACTGGAAGGTTGACGTAGCAAATGGTGTATTGGAAAGGATGTTTTTCAATCCTGTCGTTGTCTGATACTGCGCCTGATATTCCAGCTGTTCAAACTGGAATACACCCTGGATTGTAAGGAAATTTCTCGGATCCATATAATACATTACCGCTTCCCGGGAAGCCTGTACCCAGCTGGAACCATCAAATACTTTCCATTTTCCGGTAGCCGCGTCGTATGCTCCGGCTTCTTTTGACTTCCAAGCTTCTGATTTGGAATTCGAAATCAGACTTCTGCCAAGCTTGCATTCCTGGTCGACAACGGTATTCCAGTCTAAACCGGTCTTGTATGCGGTAAACTGCCAGTACGGATAAGCCGCATGCAATTTGCGGAGTGCATCTTTGTAAGAATCCGGAAATCCCTGTGCCGTCAGTTCCGCTTCAAAATCACGCTGGCTGAGAACCGTTACTGCCACTTTTTTCTGCACTTTTTTCTTTGTCAGTTTGATATACTTTGACTGTACATAGCCTTTGTAAGGGGTTCCATAATAATCAAAAGCGATCTGATACCATTTTTGTTTTTTCACAGTTCTTACTTTGGTGATCGTCACATACTGCTTTTTCGCAAGAACCAGTTCTTTTCCGCGAATCTTATAATAAGCTCCCTTTGTCCCCGGTTTTTTGCGGACACGGAGAGCGGTTTTTACGCCGGTCACAAGCCCTGCTGCCGATGACTTAAGATTCATTTTTACATCGCTTTCTTTTATGTACCCTTTCACTTTTTTCTTCTTAACTTTATACTGCACACGGAACCATTTTGTTTTCCCCTTGGTCTTTTCCCCAAGGATTGTTACGGTTTTCCCTTTTTTCATCACCGTGCGTTTTTTTCCTGCTGTATTTTTGTAAATAATTGTATTTTTCTTTGCAGTCGCCGCCTTGACGGAAACTGCCTTATAGCTGACCTGCGTACGATATACGGTAACCGTCGTCGGCTGTGGTGCTGTCGTCGGTGCTGTCGTCTGCTCTGCTGCAGGTGTCGCCGTCGGTGCTACCGTCGGAGCCGTTCCTTTGATGACATATTCTGCTGCCGCATATCCTTCTTTTCCATTATAAGTGATCTTTACCCAGTTATGGCCATCTGCCGTACCGGCATCCTCCACGTAAGTGATCGTGGATCCATTGGGGATCTTTACCAATACACTTCCTGCCATCTTCGGTTCACTCCGCATATTGAGATCTGCCCCTCCGGTCTTTACATAAGCGGCCTCACTCGCATAACTGACTGCGGTCCGATTCACTACACTCTGCGGTGTAAACAAACTCATCACAAGGCAGAGACACAACCACAATGACATTCGTAACTTCATATCTTTTTCCTTCCTTTCTTTTCTCACGTTACCTTTGGATCACAAAGTAAGTTCTCACTTCATCTTCCGTCCAGCTTTTTACAAGCCGCAGCGAAGCTTCTTTTAAGCACGATTTAATCTCGTCCTCCGTATACGCCCGCTGCTCATGGCATTCATCGTAACGGGCATACATTCCCGTCGCCTTATCTTCCGTAAATATAGTAAGAAGATATTCATTGATGCAAGTTTCCTCATCGTAGGTATTGTCCCAGATCATCAATGCCTCTTCGGTTTCATCCACTCGTGTCTGATTTCCCATGACTTTTTGAAAACAATACGCGGTCTTCATGTCAAGGATCGCGACTCCATCCTCTGCCAATGCTTCTTTGATGCAGCGAAACATTGCAAAAATTTCCTCCGCGGAAAGCAGGTAATTCATAGAGTCACATATACATAGTACCACATCTGCCGGTTTATGCAACGAAAAATCTGTCATATCTTCTTCAAAATATGAAATTTTCCCCATTCCTTCCGTCTTTTCGCACGCTTTAGCAAGCATATCGGGCGAAATGTCAATCCCCGTAACCTCATAACCGGCTTTCGCAAATCGGCTTACCATCTCGCCGGTTCCGCAACCGAGTTCGCACACATGCCCGCTCGTTATGCCGTGTTCCTTCAGGATTTCCTGAAATTTTATAAACCACTCGTCATACGGAATTTCTTCCATCATTTCATCGTAAACCGTGGCAAATTGTTCATACATCTGAAACACTCCTTATGCTTCGATTTCTTTGTTGAGGGAAAAGGAATACAGCACTTTCTTTTCCACCGGCTTCCCGGTAATTTTTTCCAGTGCCTCCGCGTACGCCTCCATCTGGGCGTGATACCGCTTCGCTAATACCTCTTCCTGTCCTTTTTCCAAATGATCGGTCTTATAATCCATCAACACGATTCCGGTCTTCGTCTCATAAAATCCGTCGATGATTCCCTGCACAAGAACCCGCTCGTCGCTTGAAGTCTCCTGTACTTCCTGCGCCGGCACACTGGTGACAAACGGCTGCTCGCGGTAGAGTGTCCCGTTCTTTTCTGCCTCCGTCATCGCCCGTCCCAGATTAGAATGTAAAAATTTTACAATCTTCCATGGGCGGATAAATTCTTTCTCCTGTGCATGGATCCTACCTGATTGTACCATATCTTCCAGCTGGTTTTCCACCTCTTTTTCGTCCACTGCTTTGGCAAAACAAAGAGAAGCCATCACCTGATGCCATGCCGTACCATAACCTGCGCCGGCAAGCGCACCATTTTCGTCGGTTTCGGTCTTTGCAAAAGCCGGTACCGGCGACTGATTTTCGAGGGCATCGCTGTACAAAACCGTAAAATTCTCTTCCTCGTCTTCTTCCATGGATTTCTTTTTCAGGTCGGAAACGGAAACCTTTGTCGGAATTTCCTCTTCGACTTGGCGGTGGTACTCGTCCATAAAGTGCAGCGTTTCTTCTGTTTCTTTATCATATACAACAGATGTGTCAAAATTATTTAGCATTTTCTCATCCAGTATCTGATCAATCTGGCGCGCCATTTCCAAATTTTGTAACTCATCTTCGTTTACTTCGACGTACTCAAAAATCGGCGATCTGGCAGCCACCGGAAGTACCCAGTCAAAATAACTGCCCGCCGTCACTCGGCTGTAAAATCCGCTGTTTCCCAGCCACATTGTATCATCCACTCTGCCGGTAAATATCAGTTTTTCCTTGGCTCTCGTCATTGCCACATAGAGAATCCGCAGTTCCTCCGCAAGATCTTCATTGGCATTGATATGGCTAAGTGCCTTGTAAAATACGCTCCTTTTCTTCGTTCCCTTTTCGCTGTCGATCACGTCCGACGCGATGCCGGCATCGCCATTGACAACGACAAAATCGCGCTCCGCTTTTCCCAGTTTTTTATGCATACCGGCAACAAAACAAATCGGAAATTCGAGGCCTTTGCTTTTGTGAATTGTCATAATCTGCACGACATTTTCCTTGTCTCCGCTCAGATTGACTTCTCCAAAATCTTCTTCGCGCTCCTTCATCCCGCGGATGTAGCGCACAAACTGGTAGAGTCCCTGGTACGATCCCTGGTCAAATTCTCTTGCCATCTCCAAAAGCAGTTCGACATTGGCCTTCCGCTGCAAACCATTTCCCATTGTCTCCAGAAAATACATCAATTTGGTCTCTTCCAGAATCTCCTCTAAAATGCCAAGCACCGGCGTATACGTCGTCTTTTCCCGCCATCGCTCCAATTTTTCCAGAAAATCTTCTGCTTTTTGTTCCAATTCTTCCTCGCCACTGTAACTGCAAAGCGCGTCGTAAAACTGGAGTTCTTCGCTGTTTCCACGAATTTTGGCAAGATCATCGTCGCTCATTTTTCCAATCGGTCCGCGCAGAACAGCCGCCAGGGCAATATCCTGTCTTGGATTGTCAAGAATTGTCAAAAGGCTCACGATCAAGCGGATCTCTCTCGTATCAAAAAATCCGCTCTTTGCTTCCAAATGCGCCGGTATCCCGTGTGCATTCAATATCTCCAAAAGCTGCTGTCCCTCATTTTTCGTCGAACGCATCAATACCGCAATATCGCCATACTGCGCCGGCCGGTACTCTCCGTCCTCGCCAAGCACATACATCGGATCTTCTGAATCCACGTACTCGCATATCGTTTTCGCGATCACCTGCGCTTCGGTTTCCTTATCCGATTTATCGGAAATTCCGAATATCGTGACATTGTCGGCGTGCCGTTTTGTTGTCTCCGGAAAATCCGCTCCGAGATACAGCATAGCCTCTTTGTCATAAGCGATCCCGCCAAAATCTTCCTGCATAATATCCGTAAATACGTCATTTGTCGCCTCCAGCACGACATCCCGGCTTCGGAAATTCTTCGTCAAAAAGACAAGGCGGTTTTTCGCTCCGTCCGTCGTCTCAAACGTATTCATTTTCTCCAAAAACAGATCCGGTCTGGCATTGCGGAAGCGGTAAATGCTCTGTTTGATATCACCTACCATAAAACGGTTATTTTCTTTTGCTACACTACCAAGTAGAAGTTCCTGCACCAGATTCGAATCCTGATATTCGTCTATCATGATCTCGTGAAACTGCTCGGAAAGTTCCTCTGCCGCCTGCGTGCGCACAATATTATCGCCGTCTTTTTTTACAAGGATTTCCAGTGCCATCTGCTCAAGGTCATTGAAATCCGCAATATTTTTCTCGCGTTTTGCCTGCTGGTAGCGCTCTCGGAATTTCTCTGCCAATGACAGAAATGTCAGCAGTTTCCCCCTCATCTGCTCCATCGTCACCAGCAATTCCGGCAGACTTTCCCCGAAAAGATCGGCCTGCATTTTTTTCAACAGATTTTTAATATCCGTTCTTCCCTTTTTAATGATCTCCTTTTTGTCCGGGTCGGCTTCGGAATTCCGCTTGGAAGGCAGTCTGCCAAACGAAACCGCCCCCAGCCGCTTCCGCATCGTTTCATAGGAAGAAATCCCCTCAAAGTTTTCAAATTCGACGCGCTCTTTTTCCAGAAAAGCCGCGTATTCTTCCGGTCCTTCCTGCGTATAGCAAAGCCGGATCCACTGCTCGTACTGGTCATAAATTCCTATCATCATATTTTTGGCGTACTGCAGATTTTTCTGAATAAATGCCGTCTGCTCCAATTCTTCTTCTCTTTGGCACGCCAAAAACTTGCGCATGCGCTCAAAGAAATCCTGCGGAAATGGTTCGCTCATCGCATCATTGTACAATTTGAGAATGATTTTTTCCATCTCCGTATCGCTTTTGATAAACCGCGCCATCTTCGCCATATCGACAAACGATTCGTCTAATTTCGTATATTCTTCTTCCAAAAGTTCCGCGAGCACGTCCGATTTGATCATGTTTAATTCGTTGTCATTTGCCACACGATAACTTGGATCCACCCCTGTCTGGTGGAAATAATTCTGTATGATGTAGCCACAAAAACTATGTATCGTAGAAATCTGTGTGACAGGAAGAAGCATGACCTGACGCTGCAAATGTACATTTTCCGGGTCTTCCTCCAATTTCTTTTCGAGTGCCGCCTGCAGTTTTTCTTTCATCTGCGCTGCCGCAAGCCTCGTAAATGTCACAATGACAAATTCATCGATGTTCACCGGATTGACTGGATCGGTCACCTGGGACACGATGCGCTCGATCAGCACCGCCGTCTTTCCGGAACCTGCCGCCGCCGACACGAGAATGTTGCATCCCCGCAGGTCAATGACCGTCTTCTGCTCATTCGTCCATTTCATTGTCGGATTCCTCCTCCCTCATGTTTTTCAAAATCTTCTTTATGTCAATTGCTTCCAAATTTCGTTCTACTTTTCTCACATCGGTTCTTTCCAAGCCACAGATATCTTTCATGCCACAATAATCGCAGCCTCGTTTTTCCTTCAACCGGTACGGCGCAATGTCAATATTTCCGGCGAGAATGCTCGTTCCATTTTCGTGGATCACGGTTTTTACGTGCTCGATCAGTTTCTTCCACTGTGTACTCGAAAGCACTTTGGTCGTCGCAGCAAAGTCTCCGTCTTTCTTGATTTTGACCGGATAGCACCGCGAAGTGCTCTGCGGATTAAGCTCCCCGTTAGCACCAAGTATCGAATCCAGTTTTTCAAGGATCTCTGTGCTTTCATTGACATAGCCGTCGCACGCATACTCGGCAAGCAGTTTTTGTTCGTACTCGATCTCGTCCTCTGTGCCCGTGACTTCCAGCTGCGGATCCTGTACATAGAAATACAGCATTCCCGCCGGCTGCACGTCCTTGTCCGGGTGTTTTTTCTGCTCCGACTGCAAGGCCGAATCGAGGTATAAGATCAATTGCAGCTGCAGACCAAAATACACTTCTTCCAGCGACAATTTGACATTTCCGGTCTTATAATCCACGACCTTCACGTACACATTTTCGGCATCTTCATACAAGTCAATCCGGTCGATGATACCGCGAAACCGCATCTTTTTGGCAATTTCATCCAGTTGTTCTTCGTACGCATACGGCTTTTCTCCGTATTTTTGTAAAAATGCTCCGTGCCGCAGCTGTTCTGCGACAGCCCATGCGGTCTGCTTCATCATATGCACGATTCGCCGCCGCATAAAAGCAATTCGGTTTGACTGGGAGAAAATGACATCGCGGTACCCTTCCATCACGCGTTCCACGCAGTATTCGACCAGTTCATCGCTCTCGCTGCGTTCCAGTTTCTGCCATGTCGTGTGGCGCGCCTTTATAATTTCATCCATATTTTGTAAAATCTGATGCACGACATTTCCAAAGTCCGGTGCATCCACCGTATATTCTTCGCGGTCATGCAGCCGCAGACCGTACATGAGAAAATACGAAAATGGACAGCGGGCATACGTTTCCAGCCGCGTGATGCTCTCCCGCAGTTCGTCTCCATAAAGCGCCTCCAATGCCTCCCCGGAAAGTTTCGGGGCGCGCTTTGATTCCATGTGCAGGCGAAGGGCTTCACGCAGCCATTTCCCCTCGTCGCGCTTGGCGTAATACCGCCAGACTTCCCACCAGCGCTCCTTTTCTTCGCCTTCGGCGTACCATTGTTTCTGAATGCCCTCGATCAAGAATTCAAAACCGCGGTCTGTGCCAAGACTGGTTTTTACGTCGTTTTCCTGCCCGCCTTCGATCACTGTCAGAGCCGGGAAAATTCTGCGGATCTTGCCAAGGATATAGGATGCCTGACGTTTGGTGCCGTCCGCTGCCGCGCGGCTGTATGTAAAAATCAGTTTTTCCGACGGCTTCGTAAAGTTGATATACAGATAATACAGGTCATTTGCCACCTTCTGATTGCCTGTCGGCGCAAGTGCAATGCCCATTTTTTCCATCTGATGCCGCTCCCGGTGATTGACAATTCCCGGCGGCTGCATCGCAGCGGGTACAAAGTCATCGCTGAATCCCATAAAGAATAGCACTTTGATGTCTTTCAAACGGGTTCTCTCGATGTCACCGACCATGATCTGGTGCTTTTTCGGCGGCACAAATCCGACCAAGCCTTCCGCAATTCCCGCCGACAAGATCTGCTCAAATTCTTCGAGGGACACGACTTCCTTTCCGAGAAGTTCCATCATCTCATCCAAAAGGTTCATCACTACTTTGTATACATTTTTATACTCTTTAGCAAGAAGCGTTTCTCCCTCTTCCTCAAAAATCCGGCTCTGCTCCAGCATTCGGTCATACACATTCTGCTGTACCAGAAAATCATATAGCGCACGCACAAACTTCTCAACCGTTTTTTTCCCGCCACGAAGTTCCAGAAAAAAATCATGGATACAAGCCGTCACTTTTTCGCGGATCTCATTGATTTCCTCGAGCGGATAGTCATTTGCCCGCGCTCTCCACGGTTTCATATAGGACGCAATGCCTCGTTTTCCGGTCGCCAGCACATAATTTTCGAGAAGGTCGGTCTCGCTCCTTGTCAGCGGAGAAAGTCCGCAGCGCAGGAAACGGAATGTCGTCGCCGCGTCCATATTATAACGGTACATTTCCAATACCGATTGGATGTACTCGGCGATCCAGTTCGCGCCGATGTTCTTTTTATTGTCAAGGAAATAGCGGATGCCCGCGCGGTCAAACTCACGGGATATCGCCTGTTCATACGATAAAATAGAACCGGTTACTACCGCGATCTCTTCTTCCACATACTCTCCCTTTGCTAACATCCACCAGATTGTTTTTGCCACATAAGCCGCTTCTGACGCGGGTTTATCTCCGATGTAGAGCCACATATTTTCTGTTTTCCGATCCCACTTCTGATACGGATAAGCAAAGAGATTGCGCTCCAAAAAGGCCATCTCGCCTCCCTCAGCAAAACGGTAGGGCGCTTTTCTTCCTTCTCGCGGAACAAGAATCAAATTCGTTTTTATCGGAATCTGATTCGCTTTTCGTATTAATGTCCGCATCGTCGTGTCGGCAATCTCAAATACAGAGCCACGTTTTCCCGTCTCGTCGGTTGTCACCGTCACGATCACGCGGGAACAAAGGCGCATCATTTTTTCCAAAAGATCATACTGCGTCGGCGTAAATCCGGTAAATCCGTCAAAACAAACCACGGAATCCCGAATGCCGTCCATCTGATCGATCATCCCCGTCAACTGGGTGACCAATTCCTCTGCCATCTGGTAGGTGTCGCCCATTTTTTCCTTAAAACAGTCGTGGATCAGGCGAATGTCCTCAAATTTTCTCCCCAGTGTCTCCATTTTTTCAAATTGCTCGGTTTCCCGGATGCCATACTGCTCCAATTCGCACAAAAACGATTTACATTCGTCTAAAAAACCGGGGCGGTCAATGCCCTTTTTAAAATAGACAAGATTGTCTTTTTGCTCGGAAAAGATTTTTCGCAGAAGCATGGTCTTTCCCATATCTTCCAATATCGTTTTCTGTTCTGCCGGAAATTGCTCAAACGCGCGAAATGCCAGACGATGAAAACTCAGAACATCGATGTTTAAGATTCCCTTTTCTCCACTCATTTCCACAAGTGTTTTCTGCGTCTCCAGCGTAAACTGATCCGGCACCAGAATATAATAATTTCTCTCCCGGTGCGCCGCTGCCTCGTCGCAGATCTGACGGTAAAGGTAGGTACTTTTCCCACTTCCCGCACTTCCACTTATAAATTCAAGTCCCATTTTATTTCTCCCTTCCATGATTCATAATTTTGCCCCTTACTGCATATGATTTAGTAAGATGGAATCCCACTCCAGTCGAAGGAGGTATTATCCACATGTCAAAAACTAAAATTATCGTACTTCAAATGAAAGAATTAGTATATACCGGCATCTTCGTAGGGCTTGGCATCCTGCTTATCGTCCTGCTTTTTGTCATGTTTTACCCAAAGAAAGAGAAGTCGTCCGATGCCACCGCCGATGTTACATCCGAAACGGCATCGTATGTTCCCGGTATCTACAATTCGGAATTAAAACTTGGCGAAAACACCTTAAATCTCGAGGTGGTTGTCGACGAAGACCAGATCAAATCGGTTTCTTTTGTCAACCTCGATGACTCGGTTGCAACGATGTATCCGCTCGTAAAACCGTCTCTGGAAGGCATCGAAAAGGAATTGATCGCCGGTACCCCAATTGACGAAATTCCGGTTCAGGAAAAGAGCAAATTTACCCAGTCCATGTTGATCGATGGCATCAAAGCGTCACTTGACAAAGCCGTTCCGGAAGAATGAAATCAGTCCCATCCTTCCTTTTTACGGATTGCTGCCAGATCTTCCTTCCAAAGGGCATCGGAGGCATCGCTTGGCATACGCAGGTCTCCTCGCGGTGACACAGCGACGCTTCCCACTTTTGGACCATCCGGCAGACACGAACGCTTAAACTGCTGGCGGAAGAACCGATGAACAAAGGTGGACAACCAGCGGTAAATGGTCTGCGCCTCGTATTCTCCTTCAAAGGTAATTTTTGCCAGCCGGTAAATTTTCGATGGCATATAGCCAAACCGCAGCATATGATACAAAAAGAAATCATGCAGTTCATACGGCCCAACGATGTCTTCGGTCTTCTGCGCGATCTCGCCCTCTTTCGGCGGCAGAAGTTCCGGACTTACCGGTGTATCTAAAATGTCATACAATACGTCTTTTAATGTGCCCTCTCCACTATTATCCGCAAAATACTGTACCAAAAAACGTACTAGCGTCTTTGGCACCGAACAATTTACTCCATACATGGACATATGATCGCCATTGTATGTCGCCCATCCGAGCGCAAGTTCCGACATATCGCCGGTTCCAATGACAAGCCCGCCGGCCTGGTTCGCAATGTTCATCAATATCTGCGTCCGCTCTCTCGCCTGCCCATTTTCATAGGTCACGTCCTGTACCGCAGGATCGTGTCCAATGTCTTTAAAATGCTGCAATACAGCCTTTTCAATAGAAATTTCTTTCAATGTCGTTCCGAGTTCCTGTGCGAGTTTGACGGCATTATCATAAGTTCGATTTGTCGTACCAAAACATGGCATCGTCACACTCACGATTCCTTTGCGGTCAAGGTTCAGCTGATCAAATGCGCGGATCGTGACAAGCAGCGCAAGGGTCGAATCGAGTCCTCCGGAAAGCCCGATCACAGCGCTCTTACATCCCGTGTGGCGCAGACGTTTGGCAAGTCCTGCCGCCTGAATATTTAAGATTTCATTGCACCGCTCTTCGCGGTCTCCGCGGTCAACCGGTACAAATGGTGTTTTTTCAAATTTCCGCGTCAGTTTCGTCTCTTCCATCGTGTCAAACGCAAAGTAATGTCTCACATATCCCTCATTTTCCGGCACCGGATACAATGGAAATGTTCCCATGCGCCGTCTCTCAGCTGCCAGTTTTTTACAATCGATCTCTGTGATTGCATCTTCTCCTGCAAAGGCTTTATTTTCTGCCAAAAGGGTTCCGTTTTCCGCGATCAGATGATGTCCCCCATACACAAGATCGGTCGTCGATTCGCCCATCGCAGCGTCCGCGTACAGATAGGCGCTCACGGCTCTCGCGCTCTGGTTTTTCACAAGGTCTCTGCGGTACGCTGCCTTCCCGGTCAATTCGTCACTCGCCGACGCATTGGCGATAATCGTCGCCCCTGCCATCGCATGATAACTGCTCGGTGGTACCGGCATCCACAGATCCTCGCAGATCTCAACCGCGAGACAAAGTTCCAGCATCTGCTCACAACAGAATAACTGCCGGATGCCAAACGCCACTTCTTCTTTCTGGAAGGACAAACGGTGTGTACCCATCTTCTTTTCCGCACATTTTCCCTGCGCCTGCGCGACGTCGCCCGAGGCAAAATGTCTTCCCTCATAAAATTCGGAATACATCGGTATATGGCTCTTTGGTACAAGTCCAAGAACCTTGCCGCCTTTCACTACCGCTGCGACATTGTACAAGCGTGCCTGATGGCGGAGCGGCAGAGACACAACAGACAACAAGTCAAGTTCTTTTGTCTTTTTTACAAATTTCTCCAGTGCTTTTTCGGCACCCACCAGAAGAGGTTCCTGCAAGAACAAGTCGCTGCATGTATACGCACTGATCCCAAGTTCCGGAAATACCGCGATATGTACGCCCTTTCCGGCAAGCTCCTCTGCCTTTTCGATCATTTTTTCTATATTATATGCACAGTCTGCCACTTTACTGTCCGGGGCAGTCACTGCGACTTTGATAAATCCGTCTTTCATATATTTGTTTTTGACTCCTTTTTGTATTTCAGATGCGAGGACTGGAGTGGCGGGATTGGCTTGACCCGCGGCCGCGATTTTGCTCCCTGGACCACACTCCGGCGGGGACTGGTTTGACCTGGAGGCGCGGTTTCGCTCCTCGGACCACATTGGGGCGGGGACCGGCTTGACCTGGGGGCGCGGTTTCGCTTGCCTGACCACACTCAGGCGGGGGCTGGCTTGACCTGGAGGCGCGGTTTCGCTCCTCGGACCACATTGGGGCAGGGACTGGCTTGACCTGAGGGCGCGGTTTCGCTTGCCTGACCACACTCAGGCGGGGGCTGGCTTGACCTGGGG